>Ga0181469_101051_pt1 | contig 10445 bp, 9 predicted proteins | sample InSIn2SAF170_2_FD_119081 | JGI IMG/M metagenome (GOLD analysis project Ga0181469, IMG submission 119081) | Clean room microbial communities from NASA Spacecraft Assembly Facility at Jet Propulsion Laboratory, Pasadena, California, USA -... ... | reverse complement strand
GCAGGAGATTATTTTACCGACTATGGAATTTTTAAGAACTGTTGATATCAGAGATGAGTTTAGATGACTAGATGTCAATATAGTTCAATCTGGCTTAAATGGCGACATATACATTTGGGCGGTTGCTGTTATCGTACTTAATGCAATGAAGACTGCTTAAATTTCTACAGTGAAGAATACTGATTTCCAGGTTGTTTGAATTTTAACTCAGTAGATTTAGTAAAAAATATTAAGTTAACATAAATACGTTTTTAACCACTTTATAAAAACAAGCATCAAACTATAACATTAATTATGTTACCAACAGTTCATTTCAATTAGACAAAAATATTTTGAACATTTTCCACAAACTGTGAAAATAGATTGTAAATTAAGCCTGAACAAAATTTTTAAACAAAACAAAACTTATTGTCGTTTTCGAAAATATTTTCCATTTAGAGTTACTATTGTGGATTAGCATACTAAAGAATAAGTAACAAATTTAATATTGACATGCTTTTTGTGTGGACGCAAGAATAGATGAAAATAATAAATAACATCCTGTTTACCATAAACTATTTGAAACAAAATCCATCTCCATAAAGTTTCTAATGACAAAGTTCTGAAAAGTTACCAAACCACACATGCTTGGTTTGTTATTGTCTTTAGTTAAATTCGTAACTCATGTTTATGGTAAGGTGTAATTACAAGTTCGTTTGATTTTGTTTTCAATGCTCAAACTGAAAATACCTAAACAAACAATTTATCTTTTTCAGTAATAAGAAGTAAAAACATGTTTTTATTCACAGACCTATGAATTCAATACCATAACTAGAAACCTACATAAAGCTTACGTAAAATGTTAGTAAATTTCTGTAGATAATCAAATAAGAATTTCCTGGTTTTAGTCAGAGTCTCTTTACATTCGTTTTAATACTTATTTTTCTGAGCATGTCAAAATCAAATAAACAAATTCAAATACGGTGAAGTAGTAAACATCGCTTCAGTAAGGTCACACTCTTCACCAAGGATTCAACGAAGTTGTAGTATATATTTGCAAAATGATTCTGACAGGGAAGTTTCTTCAAATACTTGTTGAGGCAAATAAAGTGTCTCCGTTAATATGTGGTCAGCTATTTACATTTATAGCAAAAGATCACAAATTCGCAACCGTCAACGATAGCCACACAAAATGTGGATTTCGAAGTCGATGGATTTTGCAGCTATTTGTTACGTTCACTTATTTTGTTCGAATTATGATTTTACCTGGCATGCATGCAGGTGGTACGAATAGCAAGTTTGTGGAAACAAACGTATGCATTATGGTGCTCGCCATGAGTATTGTGGCTTCTGAGCGTCATAGAATTAGGAATCAGTTTCCTGAAGATTTCGTGTCATTCTTTAATGGAGCAATAGGAGTAGGAAAATCGATTTATTCAAGGTACAGTGTCCATAATATTTAACGGCTAACTAACGAACACGTTAATCGTTTGTCATATTTTGTTTATTTTAAAAGAACCAGGATTGCGTTCACAAAGAAACAAAATATTGCAAATTTTGTTTTAAAAAGTACATATTTCTTTTGCAAATATGTATTCTGTAACGTCATGGCCATAGCTTGTACTCTCGACAAGCCGTTCAATATAGCATGGATATGGGAATACACTCTTGGAATATTAGAATGCCCAAACATCTTTTTGAACATTGTTCGAAAAGTAGTAGCATTTATGTTTAACTACGTAATTTGGAAGTTTATAAGTATTCAAGGATATTGGTTGGTAACAGACATTCTAATAGGCGTCCTCTCATTGCTTTTTTGTCAAGATATGGCGCAAAGGTAACTAGATATTGATATCAACATATTATTTTGTTTTAAAGATACACGTATGGTTTCCTAACAGCTTGAATTTCTTTTTTCAGGAGTATTCGATGTGAATTTCAAAGGAAACGAATCAGAAATATGAAGACTTCAGAGTATAATAGCTCTGCTATAAATGCATTGCGGGAAATTTATATTCTAGCCGAAATGTATAATACTGCTATGCGGTCATTATTTTTATTTCTTTTACTCCTTAGTGGTGTCACACAAATCATATCTGTTGTTGCACTTATGCAGCCAGAGCCACTTCTTTTCTGGTTACACTCTTTGTTTACTACAGCAGTTCTTCAAACAATTATCGTAATTTTGGGGGTGTATGGATTTGCGGGAGAAGTTCACAAAATGTCCACATTCTCTATGTCACAACTAAAACTCACGTTAAGGAATAGGTATACTGGATGTTGTAAACGAGAACACAAGTATTTTGAACGTTTTCTGTTCTCTTGTCAAGCTATTAAAATCAGATTTGGTTTGTCAAATTTTATTGAAAAAAGTACGCCTCCAGTTTTTCAGCTTTTTTGCCTAGCACGTATAATAGATTGGATTTTAGTTCTCTAGACACGTGTATTTACAAATAACAAAATTTTTGCTTATGAAAGGCCTGTTGATAATATTTACTGCAAAATATAAATGCATAACTAAATATTTATTAAAGTAAACATTTTGAAATAAATATAATCGTTTCTTAATACATTCGTTTTATTGCGTTCCAGCATTTGATGGAACATAAATACGGCCTGGGGTAGCTGGCTTAAATTAGTCTACATGCAGAGAATGTAAATTTTGCGTAAAAACAGCACATAAAAGTGTAAGAATGTCTTAAAAGTATGTTCTTGGTGGATTTCCCATAAATTCCCTGAAGGATTTAGATCGTGTTACTACATTAAATTTGTCTAGGTGTATTGCATATTTATCCATATCCACCACTTAATTAACAAAATACTTTCAATATAATTGATAAACAAATAATATAATTTTACGTGCAAATTTTATTGATACATGTGTATTTTTTAGCATGTTGTGATTTACGTGAACGTTTTTCCTTAAGTTTCTCTTGAAATTTTCAACCACACTTATATGTATGTTGGTTTACATTTAAAAAATAATGCCCCAAAATAAATACCCATTGAAATAATGCGTAACCTTATCAGTCTTTTGATAGTGATACAACTGTTTTTCTATAAATACTTTACACACACAAAGACAATTCATTAACATTTATTTCTATTGAATTCTAGTGCTTTTCAACGAAATACACAAAATAAACTAGACTTCCCCGTTGCAATTACTTAAGAAACCTTGGTCCTTTTTCGACTCCATTTTAATTTACTCAACAAATCAACAAGCTAATTTTTTAAACCTAAATATGTCTAATTCTACAAGAGAAGTTATCCGAATGTTTTGGTGAAGTTATTTTGGTTAACACAATAACCAGTATGCTTCAAAACACCACAAAAATTGATACGTTTACTTTGGAATCTAGTGACAAGTCGTCAGAACTTATCAACATGATTATCTGTTTCTACACCGATTTCAACTGTGGGGACACCAACCACATGGCTTGTGTACAAGATCGCTGTTACAAGTGCAAAATAGCCTCCGGCTACATGACTGGAGAAAATATAAATATTTACTCTCCAGGTCACATAATATGTAAAGTTTTCTGGTGTCTAATAATAAAAGTTGGGATGATAGGATCCTTTGCAAATATACTAATCATTTTTGTGATTCAAACTAAAAAGGTAAAACATCCATTTGACTTTCTTCCTTATGTATTAGCATCAGTGGATTTTTTTACTTGCTTAGCAGCAGTAAATGCAGCAACAGCTCAAACTTTTTATTTTGGTAAAAGCCAAAACTCATCTTAAAAGCATAAAAATGAATTTTGTGTAAAAAAAACTTTACTGTTTTACTTTTGTGATAGAAAATTAGTGTATGAGTCCTCATCTTTGAAAAAGCCACATTTAGGTGTAATGCTACGACACGTAACTATGAACTGTAAGGTAAACTGTTGAAAATCACATTTAGGGAATAGATTTAGGAAAGCTATAAATGCAGAAGAGTTATTAGAAATCTTTTGGTGTCAAACTGATTTATCGGATAATGGAAATTTTACATTCTCATAAGTATTAAAAGCATTTCGCTTCCAGACATGGTGTAAAATATGTTAAAAATAAGCTGTTACATCGTATAATAGCCAAAACTAGAAGAGTGTAAAAACTCTGAAATCCAACTACCGATTTGCGACGGTTGTAGCGTCTATACGACGTTTGTAGTATTTATACGACGTTTGTAGTATTTATACGACGTTTGTAGTATTTATACGAAGTTTGTAGTATTCATACGACGTTTGTAGCGTTTATACGAAGTTTGTAGTATTCATACGACGTTTGTAGTATTTATACGACGTTTGTAGTATTCATACGACGTTTGTAGCGTTTATACGACGTTTGTAGTATTTATACGAAGTTTGTAGTATTCATACGACGTTTGTAGCGTTTATACGACGTTTGTAGTATTTATACGACGTTTGTAGTTTTTATACGAAGTGTTGCCATTTAAAATGCATGTGACCTTCTACGGCCCCCTGTCCCCAGGGGATTCGATTTTGACCCATGGTTCCTTGACAAAAGTTGATTTACTTTGAACCCTCTATCGATTTATGCAATAAAAAAATTTCGCCATTTAAAATGCATGTGCACTTCTCTGCCCTTCTGACCCCAGGGGGTTTGATTTTGACCCATGGTTCCTTGACAAAAGTTGATTTACTTTGAACTCTCTATCGATTTATGCAATAAAAAAAATTAGCCATTTAAAATGCATGTGACCTTCTACGGCACCCTGTCCCCAGGGGATTCGATTTTGACCCATGGTTGCTTGACAAAAGTTGATCTACTTTGAACCCTTTATCAATTTATGCAATAAAAAAAATTGCCATTTAAAATGCATGTGACCTACGGCCCCCTGCCCCCAGGGGATTCGATTTTGACCCATGGTTGCTTGACAAAAGTTGATCTACTTTGAACCCTCTATCGATTTATGCAATAAAAAAAATTAGCCATTTAAAATGCATGTGACCTTCTACGGCTCCCTGCCCCCAGGGGATTCGATTTTGACCCATGTTTCCTTGACAAAAGTTGATCTACTTTGAACCCTTTATCCATTTATGCAATAAAAAAAAATTGCCATTTAAAATGCATTATGACATTTGACCCCATATCTCGGGTCACGTTTGACCTGCGAGTCTGAAAATCAATCCCATAGAAGGTGTTGACCCAAGGTGTCTATGTACTAAGTTTGGCGTCAATCGGTCAAGTGGTTTTTGAGAAATCGTGCGGACACACACACACACACAGACAGACAGACAGACAGGATGTTAAAAACATTAACTACCTAGCTTCGCAAATCGGTAGTTAATAAATCAGATTAGAAGTGCTGACGAGTTGTTTCATTTGTTTGATCTTGATGTACCCAATGACAGTCAAGAACGTTATGAAGCTAGTGATTTGCTTGTTCGAGCTAAGTCACCGTGGACGTTTGAGTCAGTAATTATTTTAAATCAGGATAAAACAAATTTTCTAGTGGACAATTATCATTAGGGTATTTTTTGAAATCTGACAAGCGTTTTTTGACGTCTAATTTGTGCTAAATAAAATAAGACAACGTCAAGTTGCTTTGTTTGATTTATAAGAAAATTAACCAGTACGAACTCGGTTGAAGCAAAATTTGGTTTGAATTGTAGGGAATAACAGTTTATATGCCGAAAATAATTAGGGGATTTACACGAAAATTGATTTGTTGCTTTTATTTATCAATTTGTGGTTTCCCTTATTATTCAGAAATATACAACTAGTAATTTTCATGAAGTGTTAACTGGTATTATGAAATCTCCCAGGATGTACTTACATGTGTTTCACCTTCAGGCCCATGACGGCAACTACCCAAATATAATATTTAATGCCGTCGCCAAAACCCAAAAATGCTTTTATCTAATTCTTGAGACCGCAAGTTTTCTATGATAAGTGATTTCTTGAGCACTTAATTGTACTTGAAGTTTGTTAAGATTTATTATTGTATTGGATAAAGTTGTATTATTTGTATCGACATGTCTTTACTCACATGTGAATATCAAAGTCAGGTTTATCAATTTTATTTTATTTAACTATACGGATACCACAACTTTTAATTTGTTTTTCAGCAGAAACTTACCAAAAATAGGAATATAATTTTAGCATAACAAATGCTAAATTAGTTTCAATAAAGTTGAGGTACCAACCAAGCATTATTTTTCAGCTGACTCTCACTAGCACTTTTTGACGAAACGAAACGTTTTTCTTGTGTATAACATAAGAGGGATACTGCTATCCTTATTATGCTACACTAAGAAAAACGTTTCGTTTCGTCAAAAAGTGCTAGTGAGAGTCAGCTGAAAAATAATGCTTGTTTAGTATTTCTAACTTCCAACGTAAGAACTAAAGATGTTTATTGGACCAATGCGGCTACGGGATATGAGGGAGTTTATAAGAGCAGCATTGAAAAATCTGATCAACCTGATACCATTGTTGATAGCGGTTTATACTTGCCAAAGGGGATTGCATACGATTGGATAACTGGAAACATTTATTTTGTTGATAAGAAGTGGTGTCTGATAGCAGTTTGTGCTTTAAATCAAACCAGATGTGCAATAGTTATTAAAGAAGCTAACGATGCTCGTATAAGCGACATAGCTCTACATCCAAATAAAGGGTTAATCTTTAAATAAAAATTCCAGATTAAGAATTAAATTGAGTTTAAAATTTATATTTTAACGATCGTTTGTATACACTTATATGTTTCCTTTTAGAATTTTGTTTTGGACAGACGTAGGGAAAAACCAAGCTATTAAAAAGGCTAACATGGATGGCAGTAATGTCACGACTATAGTTTCAACTTACCTTTCTTTTCCTAAATGTTTAACACTTGACGAAGCAAATTCAAGAATATATTGGACTGACTTTGTTTATGATATTATCGAGTCCTCGCGATTTGACGGGAGTGATAGACAAACTATTACAAGGTCAGCAGGTCCACTTGGAATTGATATCTTTGGAGATTTTGTTTTCTGGAGTACGACGAAAGCTAATAAAATAATGGTAAAGCTTATTAAACTATTTTTAATTTCTATATTTAGAGTTGTATTATTTTTTGTGGTTTATATACAGTATATTTGTATATCTTAGCGCATTAATAAGTTTGGAGGAAACGAAACCACATTCATGGATGTTGATGAACCATATAGTATAACTGTAATGCATATTACGAGACAACCGATAATACATGAAAATCAATGTGAAACCGCAAACTGTTCCCATATCTGTGTTCTGGGTGCATTGAAGGCTCAATGTCTCTGTCCAGTTGGAATGATGCTTACAAATAAAAAATTTTGTTTGGGTAAAGTTAACTTAATTCTAACATTGAAGTTTTTGTAGTGTTGTAATTAATTTTCTATTTATAAAAAATATTTTTACTTATGTCCCCAACAGATAAATTTGATGCCCCTAAGCTACTTTTAGTTCATCATAACCAGTTGCTAATAACTCGAGTAAATACAATCGGAAAGGATGTATTTGACCAAATATATTTCCCACCGGAAATAAAAGCCATTAATGCACTCGTTTACAATCCCATCAATGATTCGATTATAATCAGTGACAACGTCTCCAAGAAAATAATCGAATTTAAGATTAGTTCTTATGATCCGACAGTTTTGATAGATAACGACCTTATGGACGTTACTTTGATTGATTTTGGTATGATGAATTAACCAATTTCTTAATACAGTTTAATTAATTATACATTTGAATTTTTAGTATGATTTGATTTACTGTATATTTATCTTCTGTAATTCTAGATCCAGTCGGCGAAAATTTATTTTGGGTTGATGCTTCAAAACAGACAATAGAAGTATTCTCGCTGAACACTGGAGCTAGAGGCACTTTATTAACTAGTTCTCAAAATGTGCATGACATTTTATTTGTCGCTGATCAAGGGTAAATAGTACACCAAAGTTGATGACAAATTAAGTTAATACATTCCAAGTATATTTGAGTAACAGGTACAACTTAAATTTAGGACATTATATTATTCAATGGCTGCCAAAACTGGAAATCTTGAGGAAATCCATGAAATCGTCTTCAGTCATACGGTTAAGGACACTGTAATTCACAGGATTCTTAATCAAGAGAGGCGACCAGTAAAATTGGCCTTGGATCGCACAAGCAATGCACTTACTGGGTAAATCATCTTATGAATATAAACAGTAATCAGTATGTTAAAAGAGTTTTATGGAAATGATTTTATGTTTAAACTCAGGACTTTATCTAACACCACTCATGTCATCTTACACTATTTCACTACTGGTACGGAATATTCTTGGAAGAAATCAGATACAGGACTAGTATACGATTCAGTCCATATCGAAAATCAACTATATTGGGTAGACAAGTCTGATAAAGTAAAGGTTATTACTACGTTTGATGATGATGACCGGTTCTTACAATTTATTAAAATTAACGGCAAGGAAGTTAGCAACGTCCCATTGGAAACTTCCGGAAAGATTTTAGCTGCTATAGACAGAAATATTGGTAACCTTATTCAACTTCGCCGCAAACATCAGTGCTCTACTGACAGCCCAAATAAAAAAGCTTGCTCACACATCTGCCTTCCTGGCAATGTCAAATTTTTAGGAGAGTGCTGGTGTCCAACAAACTTAACTTTAAATACTGACAAACAGACTTGCATTGAGCAGGAGCAAGTAATTGTTAGTCAGCATGAGAACTTTGGCGTGGGTGAACCTAAAGATGATGCATTAGATGGGACTGAAAACCTAATAAATGAAGCCCAGAATGAAGACAAAATTACCACAACTACCTTGCCAACTTTAAAACCGAAAGAAAATGATTCGAAATCGTTTGAGCAGTACAAAAGCCATGGTGCAAGGAACTCTTTATTAAATTTAATACTCACAGCAATTGTGGCCACTAACATGATAATTTTCATTGTACAATGACCCGTTATGCAAAAATATATGATAGTGTGACGAATTTGTCCTTTACTTTAGAAGTTTTTGTGTGACCCGATTATTTATTCAATTTTCAAAATATGCCCATTCCTACTTCATCTTTTAAATCAACAGAAACACTTTAATGACATATTGTTATTTAGAATAGTGGATTTTGGTAATATATTTCTGTAGCTGTGTGTGTGACTTCTGTTATTGTGTTTTTTTACCATAAGCAATTCCTATTTTTAAAAAATTCGCTTAATTTTTCGTTTAAAATTTAATTATTAAATTTAATAATTTAATTAAATCCATCTTTTAATCTCATAATTCATGCATACTTTTAACTACTTTCTTCTATAGGTTGACCTTTAGCCTATTTCACCTTAGCTTTAACAATTCGACGCTATGAGAACCAACTACGCAAAATTTCAATTGACATTGATGACCCAACGTTTTGTAATTCCTATAAGTATTTTGGACGAGACAAGTGTGGAAGCATTTTATATCGTTTCTTACCGACCAATTATTTTTAATGGTCTGAGCATTTTCCCTATTACAGATGAAACTACATTGAAAGCTTTATACTTCACCAAATAGTTTGTTCCATTCGACTGTGTATTTGTCACAAGCATTTTGTGCATTTCATAACAAAATACTATACTGCATCCAAGAACACAACCTAAATAAATATAAAATACTCCAGCCAAATTAGCAAATTTGAGAGTAGTTCCAATATCTTCATATGCATGAGTAAAGAACTCTGTTTGATTTGTTTCCCGCCACCACCTCAGCTTAGGAAGCTTAACATTCTTAACATAACAGGCTAATTTCTGTTGTAGAAAAATTGAACATGCAACGAGTTAAAGATATATAATGGAGTGACGGTTGTCAAGATGAATTATTCATTTGATTCAAGATTCAATTGAGTAATATTGTTTATGTTCTGTTTTAAATGCATAAAAAAATGTGTAAAATAATGTTATTCAGTCTTATTGTCTGGCTTGTATGTATGTATGTATGTATTTTGGGGCAGGTATCTGAGACTATCATAGTCCCCTATACCACTGAGGAATCTGAATATTCAGATTATTTCAAGAACCCCTTTCTACATTTAGGAAGGCAGAGACAACTGGAGAGAATATTTGACTAGAGTCTAGTTGCAATTAGTCAAATCATGCTGCCTCTCTTATAATTCGTCCTTCTTCTACCGAAGATGGTCTTCATATAAGAGATGCTGCAGATAGTCCTACACTTTTTCATCATTCACTCCTCATAAGAACCACCATTCCATTTTTTGTACGAGCACCGCAGGTATCGAACCTGTATCAACTGTCAACTTACAGGAAGCAATCTGGAGTGCTAACCGTTCGTCAACCTTGGCTGCTCTTTATTGTCTGGCTTAAGTCTGAACTATTTAGTTTTTTGACAAGTTAAATCAAGTAAAATTTTTACCTATGTATATTGTATATTTGAATGCTGTACCGTATCACAAATAAATGTTATTATATTGATGGTCTGTCAAAATCTCATCGATATATCTCTGAC
>Ga0181469_101045_pt1 | contig 10475 bp, 17 predicted proteins | sample InSIn2SAF170_2_FD_119081 | JGI IMG/M metagenome (GOLD analysis project Ga0181469, IMG submission 119081) | Clean room microbial communities from NASA Spacecraft Assembly Facility at Jet Propulsion Laboratory, Pasadena, California, USA -... ... | reverse complement strand
AATGAACTTTCGATAATACCCCATATGGCCCAACGTTGTGCACAACTGTTTAACAGTCCTTGGGGCTTCCAAATTGACTATTACTATGATCTTAGCAGGATCCACCATTAGTCCTTGCTTGCACACCACATCACCCAGCAAAATTCCAAAGGGGACATGGAATAAGAATTTCTTCATGTTCAGTGTGATCTGATATCTTTGGCACATATCCAACATTAAGTGTAGACTGGCTATATGGCACTTTACTAACCCAAACACTGTCTAGTCATCAAAATATATCTAGAAGAATTTGTGAATTAACTGTGCCAACCTTGGCCTTTCTAGATTGGAAGAATGAATTTCACATGCACATTGATGCCTCATGTATTGCATTAGGAGCAGTGTTGATGCAATATGGTGAAGGAGAGATGGACCATCCTATAGCATTTGAGAGAAGAAAATTGTCAAAGGTTGAGAAGAATTATTACACAACAGAGCGTGAAGGATTGGCTATGGTGTACATGCTCCAAAACTTTAAACACTATCTGTTGGGTGGGAATTTCAAGATGTACATAGACCATTGTGCATTGAAGTACCTAGTCAATAAGCTTGTGTTTGGGGGGGAAGATATGTAGATGGCTGTTGTGGTTTCTAGAATATGACTTTGAGGTAATTGTCAATCCGGGAAGGTTGAATGCAGTACCTAACCTTTTGTCACAAATTGAAATAGGGGAGGAGCCTACTAATTTGGAGGAAGGGTTGCCTGATGCGTAGCTCTTCACGGTGTGCGTAGAGGATAACCACTTTGCAGTTATTATCCAGTTTTTTACCATAGGGATGGCTCCAGATCAAGGCTACACCAGTCATCATAAGAAAGAGTTGGTAGTATGTGCGGCTGATTTCTCAGTAATTGTAGGACATTTATACAAGGTGGGTTCAGATTAGATACTTCGACGGTATGTGCCCAATTTCCAAAGAAACAACGTCCTTGCAGAGGCTCATAGAGGGTCTTCAGGAGGGCATTATGCAGGAAAGGCAATGGCATAGAAGATTCTCCGCATAGGGTTGTGGTGGCCTACATTACATAAGGATACCAAAGAATATTGTGGGGCGTGTGATGCATGTCAAATTAATGGGCAAGCCATCATGAAGGGATGAGCTGCCTCTCAATCCTCAGTTGTTGTTACAGCCATTTAAGAGATAAGCTATTGACTTTGTAGGATCAATTCAGCCTCCAGGCAAGAGAACAGGTGCACTCTATATCATCATCGCGACAAAATATCTGGCTAGATGGGTAGAGGCATGGCCTGTGAAGGATTGTATAGGAAAAACAATGGCTAAATTCTTATTTGAATACATGTTGACAAGGATTGGCTTCCCAAAAGTGTTGATGCGTGATCGCGATACGCACTTCCTCAACGAAACGATCAGCACGTTAACAAAAGAGTTTTAGGTTTATCATTAGAAAAGTATGTTATATCACCCCCAGGCTAATGAAATAGTGGAGGCCTTCAATAAGATATTAGAGAATGAACTAACCAAGGTTTGAAATGCACAGTAGGAGGATTGGGACATGCGCATATCGATAGTATTATGGACGTACAAGACTACTTTCAAGAAGCTAACAAGCTAATATGTGAGACACCTTTCTGGTTGCTCTATGGCGTAGAAGCTATGATGCCTATGGAATATATCATGCCTAGTCTATGCATAGCATCTTTCACAGGGATAGCAGATTATGAAGGCTTGGAAGAATGAATCACATAGTTGATGGAGCTCGAAGAAGATAGATTCTTGACTAGATTTCATTAGCAAGTATAGAAGCAACGTGCAAAAGCATGGCATGATCACCACATAAAGCTATGCACGGTTAAGGTAAATGACTTGGTTTTATTATATGGTAGAAAGTTCAATAATTTTCTAGGAAAGTTTCATATGCATTGGTTGGGGCCATATGTCATCAAAGAAATCACTGATGGGGGCGTGGTTCATCTTGCAAAAATAAATGGAGAGCCTTTTCCACGAAGGGTGAATGGAAGTCGGTTGAAGCCCTATGTAGGAGATCAAGTCAATGACTACATGAAGGTAGCACAGTCTTAGTGCTCTAGGAAGTTTCCAATGCTAGTGCCTGAGTCGCCTATGAAGCACATCTCTACCCAGGCACAGAAGAAGGATAAGCAACCTGAGAAGGTTGTAGACTTGGAGGCTGAAGAGGGCACTAAATATATCAATGCTGAGGGCTCAGAGCCCATATCCAAGTTGCCAAAGTATATCCCTCCTTGTAAAGGAAAGGTGAAGGTCACCAAGAACCTAGAAGTGGAAAAATTCATCATTCACACACCCATGTTGCCAGAAACGATCACCTTTGATGGTTTGCACCTGGCGTGGGTTCCCCTTTCAAAAATGGAGGATTGGGACTTGGCTGACTGTGAGAGGTTCCCCCACATTGCAACGGAGAATTACATGAAGCAATTATATTACAAAGACTCTAGTGTCATTGCATTGGAGCTAGTTTAGTGATTCTGCGAAGTAGAGCAGTCCAGGTTATTGAACCTACTATGGGTGCCCCGCTACCACCACTCTAACATCAATATCACTTGTATACAAAAAATATTGCCTCTAATGCACGATGGGTGCTTATGGCTTGGTGCGCCTATCCCCATCACGGACATGCTCATCCATAGGATCATGCTCCTACCACATGAAGGCTTGAATCGAGCCAAGGAGTTTGGCGGAAAGACAAGCGAGCGAGACTTGGAAGAGAAGACGAAGGAAAATTTGAGCTTCTCAAGAAGCCACACAGGTACTCCATAACATCCATAAACAACCCCGTGGTGAAAATTGACACTCAGATACTAGCCGGTAAGGTCATGAGAAAACGCCGCACGAACAAGGTTCTGATGCCTGTGATCTCGTTAGCTACATAGTGCATGAAAGGCATGCAGTTTAATTGGTCGCACTATTTTTGTAGCAAGTTCATTTTGAATTGTCATAAGGCTCAAGATGAGAGAATGACATTCCACTACACATGGTTGCTTCTCTCTATTATTTTTGTTTCTTGGGAGCTACAGGAGGATAGTTAATTTCCTCCCTTGGAGGCAAGATTGTCAGAGGCTGCACAATTTGCCTCCGTTTGGGCCATGAAGGACCCTGCTTGGGTCATAGAAATAAAAATTTTCTAGGTTATCTACATGGCCATCAACCAGCGCCCATGGTTGTCCCCAACCGTGTTTGAACAATTGTCAAAGTATGCAGAATTAAAGGCAGACTTCCACCACATTTATATTCGGGTGCAGAAGGATCTAGAGTAGAAGTGGTTTGATCTGCCATATCTCACCATGGAGGATGTGATTCATGAAGTAATTAAGCGTTGTCCAGTAGACTTGTGCTCTTCGTCTGACTTGGTCGTGGGTACAAGAAAAGGCGCAGGGAGTTGATTAGAGAAAAAAAAGGAAGGATGCAGTGAAGCAGGCAACCTAGAAGTTGGTCGTGAAGTGAAGGAAGGAGGTCGAGGAGAAGGATCGACTAGACAAGGAGCACGCTACAAAGCAGTAGGCTGAACAAGAGCAATACAAGTCTGAGTGAAGCGGTAAATCCCCTTCACCCCAAACTAAGGAGCAAGAGCAGTATGTGTAGGGTGACGACTACGATGAGGGGTAGAGCACTCCATTCCAGGTAAAGAGGTACAGAGAACAATAGAAGGAGGGGCCTTGGAAGAAGTCAAAGGTGACTAAGCCACCGCTGGATCCCATTACGCTGATGAAGGGTGATCTCGACAAGATCGGGGACAAGGTGTGTGACACTACCGTTGAACTGTTGCAATAGTTTCAGAAACAACATTTATAGTCCTTCGGAAATATTCAGAAGGATCTACGCAAACTGTAGATCCAAATGAGATGAATTCAGGTGGGCACAAGACAAGGAAGTGCAGCGCAGATGAGCCTAGCACCAGGGACAAGTTAAGTTGCAGAGCTAGTTAAGATAGTGGATCTCATAATAGTCACGCTGCACAAAGGATCCTTAAGCGTGGAGTTGGCCAATGAAAAGGTCATCGTGAGCACTCTAAATAGCATCTGCGACAACATTGCTACAATCAACAATGGATATCTTCACACACTACAGACATGTGTGATAGCAGAATTGAGAGTGCGAGAGAAGCGCACTCTTAGATTAATCAGTGAGTACAGGGTGAACAATGAAAAAATGTTCACTGAGAAGATGGAGGCTCTGAAAGAAAGAGATACAATCAAGGAGCAGAACGCTGAGTTGGCAGAAGCAGTTGCAGAGGCATGCTGAATAGTGCCAGAATTTCACATCCCTTAGGAAGTGCAACTAGAGGCCAATATCCAGAAAATTGTTGTGGGTGTCTACGATGCTGAGGCAGAGGTGGCTAGTGTTCAGTTTGAACTCAACATGAACATCATGGAGCTGGAACTCAAGTCACAGCCTTGCACTCTGCCTGAAGTTAGGGAACAACGCGAAGCTACTACCAAGGAATGGATAGCTATTGTGGATGGTGTGGTTGTTAACTTCATGGGTTTATTTGAATAGGCCATGGAAGTGGTGATGGCCCTATAGGAAGATCACACTGTGCAGATTTTGAATACAGAGATTCGCAAGCTCTAATAGCAGTACGACGAAGTGAGAGCAATAGTGTTCTCCATTGCTATGGTGCAACACCTAACTAAGTTACAGGAGGCAAAGAAACTTCTTTCACAGGTGGAAGCAGTGCAAAAAAAGGAAGCAATGCTTAAGCCATTGCTGGGTCCTTGGTTGGACGAAGCCTACCTAGTCCCAGCCAACATATAGGAAAATTTGGTGAACTTGTAGCTTACATAGCAGAAGATCAAGTGATCTGATGAAGGACCAACCACAAAGGTCCAGGTGGAACAAGTGAAGCAAGCATTCACATAAAGCGTAGTTGAACTAGCAGTTGTGTAGGTGGAGCTAGGGGATCTTCATAGAAATATCACCGCGCTAGCTGAGTGACAAGAGGGCGAGTCAAAACCTTTGTGTTGGGGGCTTGTTAGGATGGTATCCCTTGGGTCATTTTTGGGGAAAAATCCTAAGGTTTGAGGCAAAAGCCCAAGTTTTGATGTAAAAAGATGAAAAGTCTCCACAAATTGTGGTTGCAGAGCCCGTAGCTATTTAAGAGTCAAAAAGGGTTTTTAACCCTCCTTTATGTAAGCTTGAGTCAGTTTTTGAATATCTACCCATGGTCCGCGGACCATGGGATTGTATAAATAGGAGTGTGTTAGAGAGTCTAAGGTAGAGATCTAAGTTTTTCTATGGGTATGAGTGAAGAAGTATAGTGCCGAGAAGTAATTCTTAGAGGGGAAAAATGGTTTTCAACTGACTTTGTAGAGGCCTAGTGTAGTATCCTAAACTGAGTGCGCGGATCCCTGCAGCTGAATGCATAGGGAAGTATTGAGTTCATAAATGTATATTGAAGATCAATAAAGAATATTGTTGCATAAATTCTTGTGCTTTATCTCTTTACTTCTGTTATATATGATTGTGATATGAGCTATGATAAAAGGACGTCTTTATAAAATAATGATGTGTTGATGAATGAAATTACTTGATCTGTCTTTTTATCTAAACACAATTAATGTTCAGTGATTACATGAAGATCATAACACTTTCTATTAAAGTTATCTAACACTTAGGTAAATCTAAGTAGATACTAATCTAAGAGTAATCTATAGTGCACGTAAGTAGCTAATTTTCCTCTTCAGGGTCTGAAAACTATAGTCATAGACCTTTGTAGAGGTTTAGAGGCTGATCAAGGCAAGATACAGTGCCAAGCCTTAAGGTATTAGAGATCTGTGTGAAGGAAAATCTAGGTCATAAAAACACATCACACTGATCTCTGCATGTGGAGAGTTGGTTGCAACATCCCTCCATACTGCTTCGGGTGAGACTTCAGTCTGTGCTATGCAGATTGATGTTGAAAGGGCCAACAGTGTAGGCATTTGTTTTGTGCAACTAACTCTGGACATAGGTCAGGACCCACTAAGCCAACAAGGGGTATTAGAGCTCAGTAGGGGACTCAGATATCCTGCCCACATGGTGTACTGTTTCCGACCATGTCCGCTCGAGTAGTGCCTATGATTTGAGGTATCCATAGTGGCCATACCTTTTAGGCACAAACATAAGGTGATTGGGGTGGGCTACCCTAGTACCTAAACAAACAAACCTACACTGTCTTCATTTTTTGGGAGTGTTCTCATCTTCATGAGAGTACTTGGCCCCTTAATCTAAGGTTTGGGCAAAGCTCAAGGTAATCGTAACTGTACATTTGGCCAACTCTCTCTCTTATCCATTGTGATATTCAGTTTCATCTCTAGTAAATGGTGGTTATCAAAAAGAGTCATATCCCTTCTCGCTGATTGAATTTATAAAGTATTTTTATTTTTTAGGTGTTAATTTATTATCACAAAGACTATAATCAATATCACTATAAATGTTTTTGATAAAATATATCTGTCTTCGTGGCTACATATGACCCTCGTCATCAATATAGGCAACAATAAGGTGTTCCTCCACTGACTGTGGAGGATCTGCTGAGCCTCGGTGAGCTGGATTACCCATCCATAGGTAATCAGTGTCTAGTATCTAACACCAAATTAGTCAATACATCCCAAGACTCAATACTGCCAAAATCATTTTTACTCAATGTTTTGTACCACCTTATAATCCTCCTATCACTGATCCTTTGGGACCACTATTGATTCAATTTTCACCTGTACCTACCATGTCTTCCACCTTTCCTACACCCACCATTCCATCGGAGACTAACAGGCCATGGGCTTTTGTGGACAACTTTGTTCCACCCTCACTTCCCTGGCCAACAATCAATACTACATCGCTAATCGTAAACCCTATTATCCAAATTATGCCAAACTTGAGCAACTTATTTACACCCAACATGAGTGGAACATAGTACATATCGATTTTTGTCACTTTTGTGTTTGCTCTTGGACCTTCGGCGAGCACTCCAAATAGTGTTGTTAGAATGAGTCCCTTCAATAATCCCTTTGGTTGGAATCCTTTGTTTAGTACAAAACCCTAGGTTCAAATTCCAGGGGGCACTATTCCCAACATGCACATACCGACAGGGGGAATTACAATTCCCCATCCATTTATAGGACAAACTGGATAGTCATTGATTGACATCAATACTCCATATGTCAGTCAAGTGTCGATGACAAACTATGTGGCTGGAAGGATCCCTCAAACCAATCTCATTCAATCCATTTGGTCACCCCATTCTCAACCTCAATTGGGCTAAGGGGGAATTATTATCCTAGGGGAAATCAAGCTTATATTCCCCATCCTAACAACCCATATGGATAGCGACAATATATGACTCTTCCTCAAGTAAACTATTATTCAACAAATCCTATGTATAATGTTGGGAACAATATGATGGGTGGACTGCAAGGACCCTCAAGTCATTCATCATCACCCTTGTCAAAATCGGGGGTACCAAAAAATTTTCCTTTTTTGGCAACATTCGACATCCCCGATCGATACAAACTAACCAATGACCCCATATACCATAACATACATTGGCCTCGAATCCCTCACAAAATTCCTGTTGACATCCTGACGTTTGAAGGAAAACAAGGGGATGATCTGGGTACGCATGTCACCACCTATCATCTATGGTGTGTATCAAACTCCATGGTGGATGAAAGTATCTGGCTCTGGCTCTTCCCCTGCAAACTTATTGGCAATGCCACCAAGTGGTACATTAAGTTGCCATGCACGTCAATTAATACCTTTGGCACCTTGGCTATGGAATTTTTAAAGCACTTTCACTTACCTGTCCACTACGAAACTGGGATGGAACTCCTTACTAATTTATGCCAAGACACCTCTACCCACATCTCTCATCACATTCATGAATGGAGATGTAGGCGAAGGCTAATCAAAGCTCCCATTCCATATTATTTATTAACAGATTGGTTATGTAAATCTCTTCTTCCCCAAATCGCCAAGGACATTGCCTTAGGTGGTGCTGTCACTGAATACCAATCCATTCGTCATGCCCAACACTTATTCATTGTCTGGCACATTATACGGCATAATCCCCAATGCCCTTAGAACCTCCAATGCTCTCAATACTCAGCAACCCGGTGTGCACGCTGATGGAATTATTAGTGCTACCTCTGGGTCTACTATAAAACAACCTAGCAGACACATTGCCCAGTTGTGTGTTGATCCCCCTACCCAATCGGCTGCACAAAAACCCAGCAGTAAGAATAAGAAGAATAACAAAAATACTACATGTTGGGATGGGGTCCACAGGGGCAGAATGGAATTAATTAGTTATTTTTTTGTATACAATTTTGTAAAAGATGTAAAGTCTCCGTGATTTTTGGAAGTGGAGCACGTAGATGAATAAGAGTCAAAGGGGCTTAGCCCCTTGTTTTATGTAAAGTTTTGAGTCGGTTTTTAGATTCACCCATGGTTTGTGGACCATGGCATTGTATGAAAAAGTCTATAAATATTTGGGTTTTTGTGAGAGAAGGAAGTAACTTAGATAGATAATTGGGTTCATTGAAGAGTCTTGGACAGGAGCTAAGGTAAGAAGGATCTTCTTCCTACACTTAGGTAGAGAAATGAAGGCTCTGCAGCTGAGTGCACAGAGGTCTAGGTAGAGTTCGCATCTAAGTGTGTGGACCCTTGCAGCTGTGTGTGTAAGGAAGTTTGAGTTTGTAATCGGTAAATTGAAGATCAATAAAGACAGTTTTCTGAAGAATTACTCAGTGTTTCTGTTTATATATGCTAATGTTATATGTCACTGATGAATGACATGTTTTATGAAATATTGATTGAAAGCTATGCGATCATCTTGAATATATCTCAATAATGCATGCAATGAATACTTAGGCACTTGCACGAAGTTTATGGTGATTTATCTTATGTTTTCTGACGAATTAAGTAGATCTGTGTGAACTCCAATTTAGGATTTCTTTATGATGCTCATAAGTAGGTGAATCCATTGTTAAAGATCTGCAAGGACTGATCATGGGCCTTCATGAAGGTCTAAAGATCGATTTAACTGAATTGTAGTAACATGCCCTAGGAGTTTATCAATCTGCACAAGCAAAAATCCCAGGCACTAAAGGACATCGCATTAGTCTCTGGATGCAGAAACTTGGTTCTTACATCCCCCCATACTACTTTAGGTGAGACTGCAACCTAAGCTACGTGGATTGTTTCCGAGAGGGTTAGTATTGTAGGGCTTTATTGGTTGGTGTAACTAACTATGAACCTAGGTCAGGACACCCTAAGCCAACAAATGGTTTTGTTGTCGGGACCAGAATCTGCTTGAAAGAGATGTGTGATGTCGCATCATTGGAACCCGACCAAGAAAGAAATTGAAAAGAGGTTGGATAGGAAGATTCACAAGTTTGTGATGCAAGAAAATAGGAATCCACACCTATCAAAGGAATATTGGTTCAATAGATATATGTATACAGACATTCATGAAACCTTCTTCTGCACCTTCCCCATTGAACTTTACAAGTGGTTAGCCAAGATGACAGACAGTTAAGGAAGGTGGAACCTCAATAGTCCTATAATGTGGACTCCAGAATTAGTGCGACAACTACAAGCTTCTGAAAAAAAGATCATGCGGGCTGTCGATCATTGTCTCGATTGAATCATAGGAGGACTTGTTACAGAATTTGTAGTTAAAACCTTAGTTAGTTAAAATTATGTTATGTGAAAAATGGGTGATTCCATTACCTTGATGTTCAAAGCTTTCGGAAGTGGAAGATTCTTTAGAAATCGCAAAGGATCAGGGCCAGAGAATAGTCCATTGATTGGACCTCCTTCAAGTGATGACGAAGGGGTGGGGCAAACTACACCATGAAGCACTCTTCAACTAATCATTGAGGTGATTTCTAGAAAAAATCATTCATCCACTCCACTTCCACCTCCACCTCCACTACATATACCTTCACCCACACCTCCACCTCCACCTCCACCTTTCAACATGGCAAACGCAATGAAAATGCCGATCTTTAAGGGCATAGGAAGTGAAGATCCTGAGAAGTTACGGTTTGTTGTGAATGTTGTATGCACAATGCAACAAATCATCGATGATAATATAAAGAAGTCGCAGTTGGTTACTACTTTGAAGGATTGTGTGCTAACCTAGTACATTAAGTATTCAACTGATAATCCTCTTTCAATGCTGGTAGAGACTAAGATGACTTTGAACAAAGAGTTTAGTAAGTCTAAATCTGACTCACAGTCAATGATTGAATTTAAAGAGATAATGATGAAGGTTGAGGAGACACCTTGGGATTTTGATCAGAGGTTGAGGTGCCAGATGAGACAGGCTAACATGAAGATAAATCACCATAAACTTCGTGCAAGTGCCTAAGTATTCATTGCATGCATTATTGAGATATATTCAAGATGATCGCATAGCTTTCAATCAATATTTCATAAAACATGTCATTCATCAGTGACAT
>Ga0181469_101044_pt1 | contig 10481 bp, 5 predicted proteins | sample InSIn2SAF170_2_FD_119081 | JGI IMG/M metagenome (GOLD analysis project Ga0181469, IMG submission 119081) | Clean room microbial communities from NASA Spacecraft Assembly Facility at Jet Propulsion Laboratory, Pasadena, California, USA -... ... | reverse complement strand
TGGCCATGATGTATTGCGGAGAAGATGGGGGATTATCAAAAGTCAATTATCCGAAGGCTTGAATCACGAAAACCGAAAGGAAACTTTTCAAGCAATGAGATGGTTGAGACATGCCATTTCAATAGCTAGGTATTGAGTATGCCAAAATTGAATTCAGATATTCAACTGGGAGGCATATACAACTCACTGCTATCTTCGCATCACCATGTCTTCCCATTCATCAATATTGTCTATAGCCGTTGCATAAGACAAGGGCCTGCTAGAGGATAGTATCATCAAACCATCCAGCCAAGTGGTTGCCAGTATTACTGGTTGTCAACCTTCCACTTATTTGACTGAGCTGTTGCCATTGCTTGTAGCAGGAGCTTCCTGAATCCCGTAGGCTGCACCTACGGCTTCTGCATTGCCTCCAGGGAATTGAACCTGGTTGCTCACGCTGGGATTGAAAACATTCTCAAAAGCCGCAGGAGCTTGACCGAGGGTATTCGTAGAAGGAACGCTATTGATGTAAGTAGGCATCCAAGGCGCTGGTCTTGCGGTCCGCTCGGCAGCATCGTTTATCAGTTTGAGACGACGGTATTCTGTAGGATTACTTCGAGCGAGTGACTCCAACTTGACTTGTTCGTCAGCTCTGAGGCGTTCTTCCGGCGTCAATACATCATCTTCGTCTTCTCGTTGGAAGGTCTCGGTAAGAATCAGGTTACGAATCGCGTCTGGTGCTCTCTCCATAATGCGGTCAAGCAGGTCATCTTTGCCAAGACAATCCTCAAAACCATCCTTCTCAACCTCTTTGGGCTCGAAGATATAATCTTCTATCTTCTTGCTGGCGTGTCGCACCACGTTCTTTTGGTCAACCACACGGGAGAACAGCTGAGTCTTGAAAATGGCTTTGTTATAGATAGCGTCTTCGAAAGTACCACCGGCGCGCATTTTGTAGACGAAGACTGGTTGCTTTTGTCCTAGTCGGTATGCACGGCCGACTGCCTGCTCTTCCCAGGTTGGATTGAAGCCGAAGTCGTAAATGATGACGCGGGTTGCTCCCTGTAGGTTTAGACCCAAACCACCGGCGCGAGTGCTGATGAGGAACACTTTTAGGTCTTGGTCTATATCATTGAACTGTTTGGTAAATTGCTGTCGCTGATCGGATCGAGTACTACCGTCGATTCGCAGGTATCGAATACCCATACCTTGGATCATAGTCTCGAGGAAATTCAATGTTGGGATACTGTGAGAGAATAGTAGAGTCTTCTCGTCCTTTTCGACGGCCTCTTCAATCAACATTCGTGTGACTTGTGCTCTGACTGAAAGATCAGGTTCTGTCCAGTCGGTAAAGCCAGCATTTTCGAAAGAGCTGAGAAATTGTGGCAACAGTGTTGTAATCGTAGACTCTGTAAGATCAACGTTCGCTGGCATCAGTGTCTCTTCGTCAAGGTCATCAATTTGCTGATCTTCTTTTCCCTCTTTCCTCTCGTGCAGTTTGTCCATAAGAATTGAAGGGTGGTTACATAGCAACGACAATATCGCAAGCCACGACCACAATTGGGCGTTTGCCACTTTGGAGCTCCCTTGGGTATTCTGAATACCACCAAGGATATGTTGAACTATCATAGAATAGATCTGACGCTGTATATCGGTCAAGGGGATTGTGATGTAAAATTCAGTTTTTTGAGGCATATCCGCGGCGATAGCAGAGATGTCTACCATATACATTAGTACGTTGCCAACGGAGTATTTGAGGGAAGTTACATACCTTTTCTGTCAATCTTCGGAGCCAGATCACGTTTGAGCACATACAATCGTTCGAGGGACTTTCGACGATCGTACCGAGTGCTTTCTTCCCATAACCCTCTTTCAATGGGCTCAGAATATTTGTCTCTGAACTGGATCATGGTGCCAAGATAACCAGGTGCAATCCAACTGATCATGGTGTGGTATTCCTCAAGATGGTTATTGAGAGGTGAACCAGTTAACGCGATTCGACTTGTTGTTCTGAATCTTTGTGCGAGCTTGTTTAAGGACGACTTTGCATTCTTCATCTTGTGAGCCTCGTCACCAACTACAATGGCAGGACCATTCAGTAGTGCCTCATCGACAGCATCACGGTGTTCTTTGGATAGTCTTCTGTCATCTACAAGAGCTCGAACACTTTCGTAACTCATGATCATGACGCCTGAGCCAACAGCCCACAGTTCGATATTCCTTAATTTAGCATTTCTCGTTCCAAGGCCTTTGTAGACGTTGCCGAGAAGGTTCATCTGGAGAGGAGGTGTCCACATGAGTATCTCATCGTACCAATTATCCACTAAGCTTGCCGGACATAGAATTAAAGTCTTCCCAGAGCGCATATTCTGCGGAATCAAACTGCGGATTTGTGGATCGTGTGATGCATTGCATTGTGCGAGCGTGACAAGGAACGATATGACTTGCATTGTCTTGCCCAGGCCCATTGTGTGAGCCAGCAAAGCGCCCTGGTGTTTTGAATCCTCAACGAGTTCGCGCCAAATAAATTGAATGCCTGTGATTTGGTGATCTTTAATGCGACGGGCAATGTGTTGATCGAGGAACACGACGTTATCAGGATCGGTGTTTATGGGTACCTTTCGCTCATCAATGGTAATATCCTGGGACTGGAGCTTGCTCATCAACATTTCTCGTCGGTATTCTTGTTCTTGGACACGACTTTGGTCTGCTGCTTGTTGCATGAGAGCTTCCTGGGATTGCTGCACGGCACGCTTTCGCTTTCTGATGGAAGAAGTTCCCTCCACCTCTGCTTCAGCTTCGGTATCAGTGTCTGGGAAACTCGAAGCTTTGGAAACGCGTGGGCGGATGCCAGTGCCAGCGGTTCTCGGTGAGGCTGTTGGCCGTCCGTCTTCAGTTGGTCTGAAAGCAGAAGAAATATCCTTCAATCCAAGGACTCCGGATTGTTTATACTGCTGATTCCAGTATCGACCAGAAGCATTAGCATTCGGGGTGTCTGTTTTGGTCGATATGTAATGCTGCAACAAAGGTTTTAGCAAACGGTCAAACTGGGACACTCTGGTTGCCGCTGCATTGTAAGCTTCATCCAAGAACGACTCAGGAACACGCCAAATACTTCTGAAGCCTCTCTTGCAGATAAAGGTAACAAAGAAGTACAACCACAGCAATGCTGAGTCCACGTCGTCGTCATCATCGTGGCTTTCTTCATCTTGCTTTTGGTCCTGCACCTCAGCAATCATGGCATGAAGAGTACTCGGCATTTCTAAGATTGTGAGGTGTCTGATGTACTCGAGCACATCCACAGCGTTTTGACGTGCAAACCGATAGACAACCTTGCATAGAGCGGTACGTTCGTCATCTATATCCGTCCACTTCAGAGCTCTGGTACTTTGAATCTCTGGCCACTTCTCTACAACCACCGTCTTCTCGAGCTTGACTCTAGAGGGTGTTGTTGGGTTGAGGGGTGGTGTCTTCACACTTTGATCTGAAACCGTATCATCTGTGGCAGAACCGGGAGGAGAACTCCCCAAAGTGATCGCTGTTGCTACCGTAGCTCCTTGATCACGATAACGGCTTCTTGGAAGAGTCGGCAGTTCATCCAGGTCCGTTTCGTCATTGAGCTCGAATTGTACAGAATTGGACGCCGGTGGCTCCGCTCTGGAGGATATCACAGTAGGACTTGTAAGTTCCAGTTGATGAGTTGAATGGGACACGATGGGCTCTGGCGGGATCAAAGGAGTGTTCTGGACGCCCATATCTGGCATCATAGGTGGAGGTGGTAAAGGGGGCCAGGTGTTTGAAACCTGTGGAGGCGAAGGAACCGACTGTTTTGAACCCGGTGTAGAATGTCTGCATGGCGCATCAACGAATGGGTCTGGCATGATGTTAGGCATTTGTCTGGGCTCTCTTCGTACAGTCGGTATTTGTGGGTTCCAGTCGTGGTCGGCTGGGTCATACGGCAAGGACAAACCGCTATCGTCTTCTGACACGAAGTCAACCTCATTCGACTCATCTGTGTCTTCATTGTCAAATGTATATAGTTCAGAGTCTGTGGATTCCAGAAGCTCTTCACCGTCAGGTAGTTGTTCATGGGTAAAAGCATTGATTTTGGCGTCTGTCGCAGGCTTCTCTGGCGGCTCATTGCTCGATAAGACTTCCAGATAGTACTCTTTTTCCGCACCGTCCTCGACAGTAGCTTGCAGGTTGGCGCAGTTGCGTTTCACTTCCTCAATTTTCTGGTAGTCGTTGCTGATATCGGTAATAGCTTTGCGGAACTTGCTTAGACGTGCGTCTATATGCTCGAGTTCTCGCTGTAATGCATGTTGTTGTGGTTTCCTTGTACCTGCTTTTGCGGCTTGGAGCCATCTTCGTTGTGCCTGCTCGTACTTCTTGTAGCGCTTACTGTTGGTCCAATTGTCTTTGTACTCTTGTATAGCCTCATCAATGGCGTGGTTGATTTCGTCCATGGTCAATCGTGGCGTAGGTAGAGCAGTTTGACTATCGTCGCTCTCCAGTTCGTTGATAAGTGATTGATCCGCATCACTGTCAAGCTCTTTTTCGACGTCGCTCTCATTGTAAGGGCGCAGAACTTCTTCGTCAAGTTCTTCCTGATGGCGGTCCAGAAAATCCTTCCATTCGTCAGAGAGATCGTTGAGGTCAAATTGATCTGGCTGCGTAAGAGGCTCTGTAGATAAGTTCAATGGTTGTATCCGCCTCTTCTTCGCTTGGATTTCTGGCTGAGGTTCTGACGATGATTCTCTTTCAGAGAATGATCGCTTTGAAAGGTCCTTAGAAGGTGGGTCAAGGGAAGTTTTGTACAATTCCGACGTGCTTCTGAGGTACTGTATGATCTTTCGCATTTCACGGCGTTGTCCGAAGGATGATATGCCAAGGTCATCTTTGACATGGACATCTTCTAGAGACAGTAAACTCTCACCATCAATATCGTTGTCCTGTAGACTGCCTTTGAGTTTCTGGAGGTCCAGATTTGGCTTGATGGTTAACGATGCCCTCAATGAGGATGTGATTGAGCAAATCTGATCAATCACCTGGTCGACAGACCATGTGAAAGGATCTTGACCTGCCATATTCAATGGCGACCACGAAAGAACTGCAAGGTAGAAAGAGGACGACAGTAGGGTTTATGTATTGTAAACGCAGGTAGTGCCAAGAGCAGAAAGATACAAGAAGTGAAAGCAAGGTCACCTCAGCGACGCGTCCCGTTTGCAGATGTTGATGTATGGTTGCCTGGAGCCAATTGTGGTTGATAGTACTGGCACGCGAGGACACCAGTCACGTCAATCAACACCTTCGCAACCAGCGGCAAGGCTAGGTCAGACTTCTTGCAACTTGTCGAATGCGGCGTACGGATTGAGGATGGATAATTGAAGCAGTAGACCTCTGGAACCAAGATTACTACCACCCAGTACGTGAGTATTGCAACGACGAAACTTCAAGCTGGTATCGGATAACGAACGTGAGGTTCTGAAGAGTGTAAGGTTCAACACGCAAGAGGATCGTGGACGGGATGCTATGGCAGCCCTTCGGACCTCATCTTGTGACAAGTCTCAAGGTCTACCATCAAAGTAAGAAGAACTTTCTAGCAGCCTCGATCGACGTCTGACTGGAAGTTGATGTTGTAGACATGCAAGATGTTCCTCTCTTATGATCAGTGCAGGTGTTTGATGGTTGCGATCGTGTGATTCGTTTAGAGCAACCTCGGAAGTTCCTAGATTGACCACCTCAATGATAGTGACGACTTCAAGCGTTTAAAGTCAGAAACAACGCGTAACGCGCTCTGGTCGTCACTTCCTAGTCCTGCGACAAGCCTCAACTGTAGGTGCTCGTTGCAAAAGTTTGAAACTTCTGTCAAAGATTTGAAACTCCCAGGTTATTGATCTTGTCGATAAGTTTACTGCGAGTCTTGTCTGTCGTCGCCGAGAAGATTGGCAGTGACCCAAGATTTCTTGTCCAAGTACCAACAGTATTGACCGCAGACCTGAGGATACAAATATCGACAGGAGATCGATTCTTTTGCTTCTGGGAATCTTAACTTTGTATTCACCGCACACGGGTCCTCTAACTGTGTCCTTCACAAAGTCAGCCTTGTCGACATTGGTGGTGTCTCGAACCACAAGTCCCATGCACACGATCACGACTTCCAGAATGTGAACTAACCAACCACAACCGGATCTCGGATGTCAATCCCGCAGAATTTCTGGTTCTATCAATCACTCTGCTTCTAGGAAACCTTTCTGATAATCGTCTTGGACAGATCAAGAGGGGATATGTCGGAGGAGCAAGCACTCCGGTAAATTCCCAAGTTCGCAGCGAGACGTATTGTACCTTTTGGGTATCGAATCAAGGATGCTTGAGAAAATTTTGCACTATCGTTTCCTGTAGGAAAACGATGTGGCTTACAGCCTGAACAGCGAGCAACGACTCCTCTCAGGGTTGAATAAATGATACTGTCAGAGCAATGTGGAAATAGCTCTCGATGGTAGATATTACCCAGGCCACTCCTTAATACGTGATATCGTCGGCGATAGTCGGTCACGATATCGTTTTTTCCTTGGTTTGTAGAGCTGCTGCATGTTTCAGGATACTTCAAGCTCTGTTGTTGCAAGAAGTTAACGCCCCGAGACACATTTCTAATGAAAACCAATTGACTTCAGGGTATGACAGCACATTGATGCCGGAAACAAAGAGAAAGTGAAGCGCGTCGTGTAAAGTTGCTTGAGGCTTGGTGGTTTAGTGCGTAGGTTTTAGGTTTGTGGCTGATTCGTCTAACGCCGGTCGATGTCGGATCACACCATCGAAATCATTTTCAAAACTTCTACAAACCATCTACAGCAAGACACTGAGTGGCAGTCGTGACACAATAATGGCCAGGAACATATGGAAAACGTATCCTCCCCAAGTCAGCGAAGACCAACTGGAGTATCTAGCTCAAACAGTTAAGGACTGGACTATTTTCAATGGCTTGACAGTTCGGCCGAATCCTTCTTTTGTGAACGACGAACACAATCCAAATCATGTATTGGCAACTAATGCTCCGGTTACTCTCTATCCAAGCCCATTTCCTCGGAAACGCTTTCAACAGGCTCAGAGCTTGCAGAAGGTATACAATGAACTCTACACAGCGATCGCTAGTGACGAGGCTTGGTTAAGCGAGATAATGAAAGAGTATGTCAGTCAATCCCGTCGGTGCCTATTGCCTAGAACAGTCTATATAAACATTGATGCTGACACTTGTTAGGTTGATTGAGGTTGACGATTTCCTTGCCAACTTATGGAAAATTCATCTTTCAGTCAAGGAAGAAGGCTACGTCCAAGATCTCAATCTTGGCATGTTCCGCTCGGACTATATGCTTCATGTGCCAGACGAGAGTACAGCCCCCTCCCTGAAACAAGTAGAATTCAACACAATCTCCTCATCGTTTGGAGGTCTAGCCGTCAAGGTTGCCGAGCTGCACACCGAGCTTGCTACCTTCCCTGATCGCGACGACGGCATAGCCTATCCAGCACATTCGCTGTTCGGAACAGCCTCATCCTCACGCAATGAAACCGAAGCACCGCAAGCCATCCAAAAGTCAATCGACATTTCTGGTATCCCACCGCCAAACGCAGCGGTAGTTACCCTTGTTTCTGGTCTAACGGCCGCGCATGCCGCGTATGGTCCTTCCAAGCACGATCCTGCTCTACCAACATGTATACTGTTTCTCGTCCAGGACAATGAGCGTAACCTTTTTGATCAGATGGCCCTCTCTTCCCACATCCGCGAAAATCATCCGGAGATTCCAACCTTCCGCCTCCCTGTTTCGAAAATTCTCGCCCACACATCTATCCCCGAAGTTTCTGTCAACTCACAACGACCGCTAATATACACACCACCATCCAATCCAAGCATACAATTTGAAGTTACAGTAGTTTACTTCCGTGCCCTTTACGCACCCACAGAATACGTTACACCAACATCATGGGCAGCTCGACACCACCTCGAACGCTCTGGCGCTATAAAATGTCCCTCAATTCTCCTTCATCTTTCTGGCAGCAAAAAAGTTCAACAAGTCCTAACCGACACCAGCACTTCAATCCTAGAGCACTTCCTTCCCACTGCATCGCAGGCGGACCTCGATAGCCTTCGCTCCTCATTCGCCCCGCAGTACAGCATGTCTGACGGTCCTGATTCGGAAGGCGTACGCATAGCACTTGATCCCGCTAAGTCTATTCACCACGTCTTGAAACCGCAGCGTGAGGGTGGCGGGAACAACATCTACCGCGACAATATCCCACCATACCTGAAATCGATAGCAGATAAGGACTACAAGCAGTACATCCTTATGGAATTAATCCAGCCACCAAAGGACGCGAAAAACACGGTGTTGAGGAGCGATGGCAAGGTTGTGAGTGGGGATGTGATTAGCGAGTTAGGGGTCTTTGGTATTTCACTTTGGAGACATAAGGTGGGTGAGGACAGAGAGAAGATACAGATGTTGCAGAATGAGGAGGGAGGTTACTTGTTGAGGACGAAAGCGAAAGATAGTGACGAGGGTGGTGTGGCAGCTGGGTTTAGTAGTTTGGACAGCATAGTGCTATTTGATGAGTAAGATCATGAATTGGGTGGTATGTAGAACCTCCCAGTCAGGTGGAGGATCAAGACGGCCATGAGTCGCCTCGATCTGTTCTGGCCATACTCATACTCATTCCTAATAGAACCCTTGGAGGTCGCGGCGTAACGAAGCGCGTTAGTCATGCATCAGCTATCGATTCGAATCGAACAGTACTGTAGTGGTACTCCTCAATGGCGACGAACGTATGAGAGCGAATTCGCTAGCAATGGTGTTCCGCCTCTTTGGGATACTCATCAACTGTCAGACGAGCCGATGGCTGTGCAGTGGTAGAAGAATTCGATGATTGTGATTAATGGGTGAAGCTGTGTTAGTACCAAAGTGGTTAGCGCTTTTGTCAAGCTCTTGCGTTCGAGCTTCGTGTTTGAAGTGACAAACACAACTTGAACCTCATCACATGTAGAATCGGTGCAATCATTCACATCTGAATAAGGTGTCTAATGGTGTTCTTCGACCAGCTCAAGGATCAAGACCCGTGTACACACAGCAACTATGAATCGTGGTTCTGGACCATTTGCATCATGATGCCACATCACGGATACCACCAGATGCCATTGCTGATAGTCCAGCCTCAAGTCTCAAATCCCGAGTTGGTCATGCAAGACTGGAGCAATCATGCAAGATGGGTGTGGTAGTTTATCCTATTGATGTGTTGACCATCCTTCAATGTTGATGTCTTACTCTATTCACAAAGGTTCGAGCTCTCTTATTCAGGTGCTGTTCAAGCATGACCTCCGGCTTCTTGTCTCACCACCGAACCTTTTAGTGTCAGGCCCAGCCCAGAGAATGTGTGTTGATGACCAAAAGAGCTTGATTACTTTCACTCACTATCAATTACTATGGCTGAAACTTCGAGATTCGATATGCCATCCTTAAGCTGCCATGAGTAACGGGCCCAACGACCATCATGAACTCCTGGGAGAGCAAAACAGCTTCTCTCCTCTCAGTGAGTTTTCTCTTCTTTCTCATGCGACACTTAACCACATTTTCAGCATGATTCCTCCATACAAGTTTCTTGGATCCATTGGCACTACAAGCTTCATAAATTCCCCCATTCCTCAAATCCTTCTCATCTTCGTCACTCTGATAGGATGGCTCCTGCCCATTCCACCTCTTATCCTACAACTCGCCGCCAAGAACCTTCCTCTAGTTGTATTATGCTTTTCGGTCATAATCACGAATCTAGCACGATTTCTTAATGCCATGCTCTGGCCTTCCGCCGACATCTCGCATTGGTGGGACGGCAGAATCTTCTGTGACATACAAGTCTTCCTCATCAATTTCGTCAGTTTAGCAATTACCGGCAGTATAGTCTGTCTCTTTCGGCAGCTCTGCGAATTCCTTAACCCGGACTATGCAATCCTCGACCGCACAGAAGCCTCCAAGTGGTGGACCAAGATCTTCGAACGAACACTTTGCACCGTCTTACCTCTCCTCCGTGCATCACTCTTCTACATTATCGCCTACAACCGCTACTTTATCCTCGGTCTCCACGGTTGCACACCAATCGCTGATGCAAGCTGGCCCACAATCGCGCTCTTCACAGCCTGGCCCGTTGTCTTCGTTATCCTCACCCTCCTCTACGCCGTCACAGCACTCACCATGACAATCAAGCACCGCTCCAAAATGGGCGACCACGTCTCCCGCAACAAAAGTCGTATCACACGACTCTCGATATTCTGCGCCATCTCAGTCTTCGTCTACACACCATACGTGCTGTATAACTTCGCTCGCACACTACCAGTGCCATTCGAACCCTTCTCGTGGTCGAGGGTTCATTATCCAGGATGGTGGGACAGTATCTATGCCATCCGCCTCATCGAAGCGCTTGTCATACCGGACTACTGCCAAGTGATTTTTAGTGTTGTTGTG
>Ga0181469_101043_pt1 | contig 10482 bp, 4 predicted proteins | sample InSIn2SAF170_2_FD_119081 | JGI IMG/M metagenome (GOLD analysis project Ga0181469, IMG submission 119081) | Clean room microbial communities from NASA Spacecraft Assembly Facility at Jet Propulsion Laboratory, Pasadena, California, USA -... ... | reverse complement strand
GCCAATTATGAGTTGGGTGCTTTAACCATTCAGCCATGGATGCTGGATATAGATCATGAACATATTTCTTCTATAATATGAGTATAGACTCGGATCTGAAATTGGGTCGTTCGGGACCTCATAACATTCTCTCATATTGTCAAGTATTATCCATAGACATTTTACAGAGGTACACGGCTGAACAACTTGTTCGATAATTGGTTGGGAGCTATAAATTCTCTTCTTCTTGAAAGAAAATTCTCTTCTTCTTGAAAGAAAAGAAATGACCGTAGATAGAGACAATTTATTTGTTCTTCCGGGGCGGACGTAGCCAAGTGGACCAAGGCAGTGGATTGTGAATCCACCACGCGCGGGTTCAATTCCCGTCGTTCGCCCATAAAATAAGAGAAAAACCGGACTGGATCCGATTCTTTTTTATTTTCATATTTCAGTGAAAAATTTTATATTTATTTTGGATATTTTCTATCTATGTGGTATAATGGTATTGGTTGGTTGGTTGACACGAGCTTTCCAATTATATTAAATCAATATTATGTGATCTATTCTATTAATTGGGATGAAAGGGGGTAAAAAGAAATGAAAAAAAGAAGATCCTGGATAGTGAAATTGAAGGAGATACAAAGCTATCAATTTCTATGCAATCCATGGACCGAATCCAATTTGGTTAGATTTTTAATGAAAATCCTTTCGCATCGGGAGCGCCTTATAAAGCTCTTTGACCTTAGAATTCTAAGTACGTTACTTTTACGCGATCTACGTAACAGCAATCTATATTTTTTGATCAAAGGTGTAGTAGTACTTACATTATCGGTCCTTATATATAACTTCAATCATAAAAGTAGTATGATTGAGAGAAAAAATTTCTATTTGATGAAACTCTTTCCTATACATATAAACAAAATGGAACTTGGAAATGAAACATCGGAAGAATTTTTAAAGCCTTTCACTAAAAATTGGTTGATATTTCCGCATCTTTTCCTGTCTTTCCAATTGAAAAGATCTTACAATCGATCCATAGAGCATTTTGATCCCATTAGTTTCAATTCAGGATATGACAGGAACATGAACAAGAAGGATGAGATGATCTCGGAGAATCAAGGACCGACCGAAACTCATTCGGAAAAGGATGAGAAAGATATCAATTCGAAGATCAATTCGATTCTCAATTCAACCCAAAATAAGTATTGGGAACCTGAAAAAGATCTTTGTGAAGATCCATTCACAAGAAATAAAACGGAGATTGAACAACGAAGAGAAAGATCAATTCTTTGGGATCTTTCTTCTATTGAAAGAGAACAAACAAAAATAGAATCAGATTTATCCTCAAAGAGTTTATCAGAATATTCTCCAATCTCTTGGGCGAAAGAATTATTTACAGAAGATCAAAGATATATGGAAGAGAATTCCTTTCCAAAGGAAAAAAAAAGATTCATTGAGAATTTTACAAAATCAATTCGTTATTCTTTTTTTTACATATTACCAATAGATGAGCCGTGTATGGGTGGTCCTAGTGCTGCTAAGAAGCCCATCAAAGATTTCAACTTATTTAAAAGGTTATTGAAAAGGCAACAAGATGTTTTTTTCCAAGATTTCAGGGATTCAAAATCCAATTCATTAATGAATAGGATAATTTATCTATGGAAGATCAAAACATATTTTGAAATTGAAAATCCTTCCTCGAATTTTGATATTTTATCAGATCCCGGATGTAATATTCTTAGAAAGACAAGTTCTATGAACCAATCCGATCGTATTCGATCTATAAAGCGGAATTTGCCTCTGCCTTGGAATCTATCTTCTGCATTCTTTGATCAAAGCAAAGGACAATGCATATTGCACAACAATTTTCGATCGAAAATGAAAAAAATCGTTCTGAAAATGACAGATCAATTTACTCTATCAATAACTAAGCCTAGTCAGGTTCATGATAAAATTTCCCTTGATATTTATTGTCAAATGAATCCATTATATGAACTCAACGATAATGGATCGTTGAGATTGGATCGGATCTTAAATCACAGAGAGAAATTGAAGAATCAATCTTTATGGGTCCTACTCAATATTACTGATAAAGAGGATCAATATTTAGATAAAATAATCGACAAAAAATTGATCCAAATCGATTCCAAAAATCGCTTGGAGATGGGAACCCCTCTTAACGATTATAGAACTGAAGTTTTGAATTGGTATGAATCAATTCGGTATAAGATTACCGGGTATTCGGAAAATGCATTCAATAGATTCTATTTTATGAAAAGGTTCAGTCGCAATTTAAAGGATCAAATTCGAACAAATTGGATAGAAAATGAAAGTTTTAATAATGTAACGAAAGATACAATTGGTCAGCATTCATCAAGTTGGAGAAAAAGTCAGAGAGAATGGTTCAACCATTCTATTATTCGAACGGATAAAAATATCAAGCGGAATTTGAATGTGTACAAACGGTCCAATCAGATCGAATACTTTATGAAATATTTGAAAAATATTTTTTATAAACAAAACTATTTTCAAATAATGTTCGATCCAATTGAATCATGTACTAATACTGATCAAGATTCCATTGGTTGGACTGTAAGTCCTAACAAAAAAGATTATTCAAAGGTTTCTTCCCTATCTGAAAGTACTGTAAAGATCTTCAATTCGAAGTTCGATATCATTTCGAAGTTCAATTCTAAGCTCGATATTTTCATTCCGATTTTGGATTTTCGCGTTCATGAGCTCAAAAGTCTTAATTATAAACTATTAAATACGTTGTTGGAGCCAATTGGTGCTCTAATCGTTCATTTCAAAAAATCCAAACCCTTCCTTTTGGATGACCATAATCTTTCACAAAGATCTAAATTATTGATCGATGAAGGAACGATTGCACCATTGATTCCGAATGATACACCGATTAATCCATTGATTATCGACTTATTTGATAATGAAAAGAATCGCATGGAATCATTTGATAACACTTCTTTTTCGACGATATCCGACGATCGAGACAATTGGTTGAATCCCGTGAAACTATCTGATCAGAGCTCATTGAGAGCTTCTTTTCACGTAGCAAATACACTCCAATTTTTTGATTATTTGCATCATCCTCGGTCAAATTATAGGAAGAGATTACCTTCTTATATAGAAAGGATTCATATCAAAAGGAAGAATCTTACATATGGACAATTATTCAATCTTTTGCCCATCCACAACAATCTCTCTTCTTTGCGCATTGGTGAAATAGGACCCGTTCACTCAGAGAAAGAGACTATTTCATTCATCCAGTCACAAGTATCTAACATATTCTTACCTAAATATTTACAACGAAAACAAAGTGGTGATCAAACGTTTGTATTAATCTATGACTTGTACAGATCCTTGAATTTACTAACTCGATTTAATCCATTCGTTCGTGACAAGAGATATCTTTCCTCGATCGAAGATATTTCTACAACGCCTTTAACAAAAAAACAAATAGTCAATTTGGAAAAAACTATTTGCGAGCCTTTTTTCAATAGATCCGATTCGGAAGAAAACAACCTCGATCAGTACCTTAAAAAGAGTTTCAATTCAAAGATGGGTCTTATTCAAACTCGATCTTATCAAGATGATTTACTATCCGAAATCTTTCCCAATAAGAACCAGGAAATGCTTCATCGTATTAAAGATTGGTTCGTAACCGAAAGTTCCAAAAACATCATTGGAAACAAAGGCATAGATGGAAGGAGTACCCTTTCTAATTCATCTAAAGAGGAACGGAAGATTCTACCATCACCGCGTTTTCATGAACGTGTTAAGAAACAGGAGATGTATAGGATCAGGATCTCTCGAATAGATAGTATTTTTTCAAAATGGGATTTGTTCAAAACCTATATGCCATGGTTTTTTACTTCTGCATGGTGTAAATATCTTGAAAATATACTTTTAGATACTCTTCCAGAGATATTGCTACATGGCAGTAATCGATTTGTATCTATTTTGCAAGATATTAAGCATAATATTATGCATAAATTGAATATTTTGTGGGAATTTTCTCAGGCATTATGGGAACCTATACAATGGAAATTGAGAACGAATCTTTTGAAATTGAGTTTGAAATTCAGAACGAATCTTCTGAATAAGTTTTTGTTTATAATGAATCCTTTGAATGATTTTTTGTCTTCCTGCGAGGATTGTTTCATAGAGGAAACTAGTGATCGAGAGAAGTCATCAGTGCAATTCATATGGGTACATCTGAGATTACTAAATGCTCGGAGGTATGAATATGGGATTCTTATTCCTTTTTTGGTCCTTGGGTATTTCGTTCTTCAATATTTTAAAGTGATTTCCTTAGCCTTTATAAATTTAAAGATAGACTTTGAACTCATCAAGTATTTAAAGGATCCGTCATACGTGCTCGAGTTGAAAAAACTAATGGATCATCCCGTGCCTAGTCTCTTTTTCTCTGCTATAGGAGAAAAATACAGTTATTCATCTATGAAGATGAAGAATAGAAAGCTTTATTCGCCTATAACTAGAATAAGAGAATGGAACAGATTGCGTTCTAGCATGGATCTCTCCGAAAAAGAGATAGAATTACTAGTTCAATTTCTAATCACGGGAAAAAACATGTCTCAATTTGAATCGAATTTGACTTACAGTCATAAATTCTTCAAGAATGAATTTGGTTATCAAATCACTGAACAGTCGGGACTTATTCACTTACGATATTTGGTCTACACTTATCAAAAAGATCTAATGGATTACGAGTTTGATCGATTTTGTTTAGCAGAAAGATGGGTATTCCTCGCCTTTTGTCAGAAGATTACCTCTTCACAAGTATTGTGTCAAACCAACCCCACATTTCATGGAAACCCTTTCTCGCTCCACGCAGGATCATTACTTTCCAAAGGGATTTTACTGATAGGTCCTATGGGAACTGGTCGATCCTATTTGGTCAAAAGTCTAGCAGCAGACTCTTATGTTCCTTTAATAAGAATATCTCTGAACAAGTTCTTGTATGGTGAATATTTAAATTACTCTGATACTGGAAATATTAATTCTGATTTTGAGAATTTGGTGCAAGAAAAAATGCACCAATTCAATCTTACCTTCGAATTGGCGAAAAGAATGTCTCCTTGCATAATATGGATTCCAAACATTCATGAACTGAATGTCAATGACCTAACCCACTCTTTCCTTGGTTTAGACTTAGCTTACTCTTTCCTCGGTTTATTAGTGAACCATCTCTCTAGAGATGATGAGAAAGATTCTATTAGAAATATTCTTGTTATTGCTCCGACTCATATCCCCCAAAAAGTGGATCCAGCCCTAATAGCTCCAAATCGATTAGATAGATCGATCAATATTCGAATGCTTGTTATCCCACAACGACAAAGGGAATTTCCTATTCTTTTACGTAGCAAAGGGTTCTACTTGGAAAAAGAGTTGTTCTGTCCCGATGAATTTGGATCTAGAACCATAGGTTCTAATGCACGAGATCTAGCAGCACTTGCCAATGAAGCCTTATCAATTAGTATTACCCGAAAGAAATCAGTTATAGACACTAATACAATTCGATCAGCTCTTTATAGGCAAACTTGGGGTTTGCAATCTATAGATAAAAATGGTCAAAATGACGAAAGACTTCTCTACAAGGTAGGAAAGGCTGTTATACAAAATACACTTAGAAGGAATTCTCCCATGAATCCTCTATCTACCAAAAAGGAATTATGGAAGAAAAGGTTTTCTTATTTGTCCGAATGGTATTTAGAACCTTCGATTGCTGAAACAACTATTAAAGAATTGACCATACTCCCCCATATTTTGGGTTGCTTGGCCGGATCAGCGGCTCGAGATTCTTGGTCTATATCGGAACGAAATAGAGAGAATTGGATTCCTCTCGATAGATTCGCTGAGCATGATTTCAATCTAGCTTCTAGTCTTTTAGAAAGTCTTCTGGTGGAGTTTCCGTGGTTAGGAATATGTCGGGGTAAGTCCAATAAGGATCAAATCACATTTGCTCCTCAGCCCAAAACGATAAATCATCTAGATATTACACTATTTCTGAAAGAATATGAATTGAAGTTTCTACCAGAAACTATCGGCGCTAAAAAAATTAGCGATATGGATGAAGAATTAATCAATAACATTGTTTGGGCTCCTAGGGTCTGGCGTCTTAGTTTTCTTCGCAGTAATAGATTCGATCGTACAAAAAGACCCAATGAATTGGGATCTTCGTATCAGTTCGGATCGTTTCAAGAAGGGCAGATAGAAATATCTAAATTTTCTATACAATATCCGATGCAATATAAAGCCTCTAAGAAACAAATGTTCTTTCTAGCAAGACGATATCTTTGGGATCCCTTCCTATTTGAAGAGCAGCGCCTTTTGTTTTCACGCCGAGAATTTTTCGCAAATGAAGAACTGCTGAAAAGGCTTTATATTACTTATGGTTCAATGAGAAGAACAGCAAAATCTGTTTTTTTCCCTAAAAAAAGTCGCCAAGGTACTTTCCGTAGATATAATTCAAAATCCATGACCAATTCGGTCATTAATTCGTGGAAAAAATTGTCTCTTGTAGAAAAGGAACATTTCGAGGATTTCAAACGCATTCAAGCAATTGGTATCCGATTCGAACGTATGCAGCCATATTCTCCTCTATTTATATATCAACGTTGGTTGATCGAAAATACGGGAGAAAAGGTTGACCGCTTTGAATCGTTAATTCATCGCCAAAAATGGCTTGGAACCAATAGTTTATTATCTAATGAATCTATTCTTTATAATACTCTATTCGAGAGTTATCAATATTTATCAAATCTGTTCCTATCTAACAGAATGTTATTGGATCAAATGACAAAGACATTGTTGGAGAAGAAATGGCTTTTTCCGAATGAAATTGAACACTCAATTCATACAACAGGGTTAAAATTTCACATCAACCGGGATAATCTTTAATCATCGATGAAAGAGCAATGGAATATGGAATTAAGTAAAACAAAAATGACCGGGCAGTAGGGTCGTGGAAACCAATGAGAGGTTCTAGCTCCGATTTCAGATCCTATAATGAATCCTTTCCTCTCTTCCTACACTATTCGGAGGAGAGGAAAGGATCCTTCATCATAGAGTCACAGGATCCAACATGGATATAGTTGTTTAGGTTCGGTCCCAACTCCCGGATCTCTCAAGATTTTGATTTGAGAGGAGTATATGGTCTCTGTATCTTGTAGAGATCTTAGAAGATTCTTTTCAATCTGTACCCTTAATAAAATATACCTCATAATACGAGGACCCTTTCGGAATGGACTCCCCATTAGATAGAGAAGATCGCCAAGATCCTGCCTGTGATCCACTGTCCTATTCCAAGCTTTAACTTGGAGGTAATCGTCGGAATACCTCGTATCAACAGAGATGAAGGGAATCTATCCCAGTCTATTGAGAGACTCTCAAATAATATTTGCCATTGAGTTGCTCATTCAATAAGCATGAGAAATATTATGCCTTGAAGAGGACTCGAACCTCCACGCTCTTAAGCACGAGATTTTGAGTCTCGCGTGTCTACCATTTCACCATCAAGGCATCCCAAAAGTGAATCTTATTCCATGTTTAATATATATATATTAAACATATCACGATATGCGGAATGAATATAGAATATATTAAGAGATAGCGTATTGGAGTATTGATCTCGATCGGTCGTATAGGTTCATAATATATAATCCAATTTTTTTCTTTTTATTTTCATTATCCAGAGGATATTTCATGATGACTTAACATTTTTTCTTTTTTTATATAAGCCTGAAGAATTGAATATGGTACGAAATAACAATATGTCAAGAACAGGTTGGATCCTATGATATCTATTCCTGGATAGAACGGAGCGGTCAGATATTCATATTTCAATAGATATATCTCTATGTGCACATATATCCATTGCCACGCGTTCGTTCGATGAAGATAAGAACGAACATCGAAAATGAAACTCGAACGACTAGCTACTTCCAGAGCGAAAGAAAAGCAACGACTGGAATGAGAGAGTTGTCGAAAAGAGGATCCCTCACTCCTTTCTCTCATTCAGAACCGTGCATGGAACTCGAATCTCGCACGGCTCCTAAGTATTAAAGAAAGAATAACATAATATTCTGATTCCTTTTTTTTATTACCTTCCTTGCGTATGTATAAGACCAAATCTATTCAATCAATAGAAAGTATTACCAATCCTTCTTGCAAAAGATCTTTGTTCATTCAAAGATATTAGTTGTTTCTGACCTTGCTTTACCTTAATTTTTATTTCGACAAAAAATATTGCAAAAAACCTTTTTTCAGTAAAAGCAATGTCTTGGTCCGTCCAAATGGGGAGTAGGGAGTCCTTTTCTTTCTCTTTTCCGTCTATAGAGTTTTGAGAGATAGAAATATCTCCAAAAAAGAAAGAGAGATATCTATTCACTGTATTTTATTATACAGGTAATTATTTGTAGAACGAATCGCACTCCTTAATATATGTCAGGGGTCCATTGATGAAAAGGGACTGGGGAAAGCTCGGATCTGATTATTACAGTTATGGATATAAGCGCAATCCAAATTGCTGGAGAGTTATACATTTGTATATCTATGAGACCATTTACTATTTCTTGAAACTAAATCTCTCCCCCGAATAGACCATATAGCCAAAAAAAGACCATAGATCAGAATGGGAAAACTTGCCTCACCCATAAGTGAATATTTCATAGTAGCCTCATGGAATTGGAGCGTACATCTTTCCTGGTATATCCATATAATAGATAAGAATATGAACTGAAACATTCTAAAGAAAGCTATGAGGCTGGATGCACCACGTAAAAACATTCCTCCTAGAGCAGCTGTTAATACGAATAAAAGAAACTCTGTTATAGCCATTTCTGTACATTGAAATGTATTCCACGGGTAGAGGAACACATAGGGTTGAATAAATCGATGAATCAAAATATTTCGTTGAAATTGTTCGTTGGGAAATTACCCAAAGAGCTTATAAGAAATAGGGTCTTCTCTCTATCAAAACGATAAGGCCGCTATGCTCATTACTAAACTTTTTAAAGGGATGAAATAGGAAGGACCAAGTTATATCTTCTTGATCAGGGATTCATTTTATCATCAAGAATTAGGCCGAGAATCAGGATACATTCTGGCCGGGGAAAGAAAACTTCCATGGGACAAAAGCAAATGAAACTCTTGATCTCGGGGTATAAATGAAAATGAAGTTTTCACTTTGTACATGTCAGATCATGAATTAGTAATTTCATTCAATCTCCGAAAGAGTGGAAATAGTTTCCAACTCCCAAATTTTTGAATAGGAGATTTATATAATCCTCATGAATAGGATTGAATATTCCTCCATAATCTATCTCCTTATTCCTTAAGCAAGCCTTCCCAAGAGGGCTTAGTTGATCTATGATTTATGTTCCTTCCTTCTCCTTTTTTCTCTTTTTTCCGATAAACATATTGATAAATCCCGATCCGAACGGAAATACATTTCTAATTTATCAGGATATGTAGATCCACTATATAGATAGATATATTTCGATCCTGTTTCTGGATTAACGGAAATGTGCAAAAGCTCTATTGGCCTCTGCCATTCTATGAGTCTCTTCCTTTTTGCGTATAGCATTGCCATTCCCTCTGGCAGCATCCATTAATTCGTGACTCAATTTGAAATCCATATTTCGACCCGGACGTTTTCGAGATGCCCCTAATAACCAACGAATGGCAAGTACTTTCCCTTGTGTAGATCTTATCTCAACGGGAACTCGATAAGTCGATCCACCCACACGTCTTGCTTTTACTGTTACATTGGGAGTTACTCTACGTATTGCTTGGCGTAGAACAGATAGTGGATTTTTCTCCGTCTTTTGTTGAATATTTTTGATGGCTCGATAAAGAATTCGATAAGCCAATGATTTTTTCCCGTTTTTGAGAATACGGTTAACCACCATGTTAACTAATCGATTATGATAAATAGGATCGGATTTTGCAGTTTTTTTTTCTGCAGTACTTCGTCGTGACATGAGTATGAAAAAGGTTCAAGAATCTATTTCATAAAGGCTGAAAAGAAATCATTTATTTTGGCTTTTTGACTCCATATTGTAGGGTGGATCTCTAAAGGTATGAAAGATCTCCCTCCAAACCGTACATACGACTTTCATCGTATACGGCTTTCCACATTATTATATCTACATAGATGAGGTTTACTCTTTATGCATATAATTCTGTTTACTCACTCTTGATTGAGTATCCGTTCCCTTTCTTTTACTATGATTGGAAATCTTGTATTTTACATATCTATACGATTAAGTCCTTAGGTTCAAAAAATAGTGTATAAAAAAAGTGTTTCAAATCATTGCTATTTGACTCGAACCTGTTCTAAAAAGGTCAAGGTATTTTTCATTTTCTGTTGAAACAATAAGGGAAAACTTCTAAAATTATTTGGATATTGAACCTTGGACATATAATAGTTCCGAATCTCCATCTCCTTAAAAAGAGAAAAAA
>Ga0181469_101041_pt1 | contig 10491 bp, 10 predicted proteins | sample InSIn2SAF170_2_FD_119081 | JGI IMG/M metagenome (GOLD analysis project Ga0181469, IMG submission 119081) | Clean room microbial communities from NASA Spacecraft Assembly Facility at Jet Propulsion Laboratory, Pasadena, California, USA -... ... | reverse complement strand
TGGTCATGTACTTTTCTTCAAGCAGATTCTGGACCATCTCTCGCAGCAAGGTCGTAGTGTTGCAATCGCAGCCGTCGAATACAGTAGGATAGTATACTTCGAGACATGTTAGATGACATCTGATCGGGTGTTAGGCTTGGCCCCCAAGTTCCGATACCCTACACAGATTGTGCAGGGTGTCGAGTCCTTACGCTTCTTGTTACAGAAAGGATACTCACCATCAAATGTCAGTAACATTCACACTACCCTCTGCAAAGCCTAAATTGGTCATAGATAGTCATTGGTGGCGATTCGGCCGGAGGAAGTTTGACACTCTCCATCATATCCGTGATTCTGCACCAGTTTCCAAACGTCGAGCCATTACACCTCAAACAACATCTCGCGGGAATACTGTTGATCTGCCCTTGGATAAGCTACAGTACCGAGAGCAAGTCGTGGTCAGAAAATGCAGATAAGGATGCGATTCCCGCGGTCTGTGAAGTGGTTCTTGCTGATGCCTTCGTCGACTTGAAGGATCGCAACAACTATTCTGAAGCACATCAAGCTGATGTCTCATGGTGGAAAAACATTCCTGCTGAGAAAATACTCAACGTCTTTGGAGGTTATGAGTGTTTCAGGGACGACGTCACTGAGCTTGGAAAGAAAATCAAGCAAGCCGGCAACACGATTGAGAACGTAGAGTGCCCGTCACAGGTACACATCGATTGCATTCTTGATCTTCATACCAACATGGAAACTGGGCTGATGACTACAAAGGTATTAGAATGGTTGTCAGGAGTCTACAGTAAGTAAGATCAATATCACCTTCGTTAGCTGTTCGAATCAAGTTTGATACAGTACCGTACTACTGTCCTTGAAATTTCGCAGTGTGATGAATCTATATAAGGTAACTCCGTTGAACGAAGCATCGAACGCTTCGGACTCAGCTCTCTGTCGCGATGAGGATGGCGCCCCACCAGTAGATCTATCGCCATCCCCTTGTCTAGTCACAATATACCCTGAACAGATTAACCGGACAAGTGAGCCAAAGGTGAGCCCGGAGACGTAGAAAGGCAGTTTGGTGCCACGCTCGTGCGTGTAGAGCGTGTCGGTGATTTTGTTAGTGCTAACATGAATTGCTACGGGAGAAAGATGGATCGCCTGAACGGAATTGAAACCAAAGGATGTAATTGCCTCGGATATCTGGCGTAGTGCGGGAACTTCAACAAGCACTGAGGTCGTGCTGGACGCGATCCTGGAATTATGGGTCCTGATCGTGATCCTCGGGCGGATGTTCCCGAGTTTGCCTTCCACTGTTCGACCCCAAGTTTCGGAAGTAACAATTATGGATATCAGACCCCGCTTTGCGAATGCCCCCTCTTGCAGTTCACGGGCCCCTTGCAAGCCTGTTGAGTCAACACTTCGAATCCTATTCTGGCGCCATCCAAAGGTTGATGATCCATTCAGTTGTGGTAGTCACTCGGTGTCAAATATGCCAGATTCTCACGAGGTTCATACCCGAGGCTACGGCACGGCGGAATGGTGCGAGCTGAGTTCAAATATTCCAATGATCTTCCAGGAATTGAATCCTCTTCACATAAATTTGCGATTTCGAAACAGAGCGAGGCAACTCGATTATCTTCGAAAAGATCCTCACAATGGCTTCGCGATCAAATGACGTAGGTTTCTCCCCAAAGTTGTATGCTGGAAAGGTAGTCCTCGTGACTGGTGCCGGGTCGCAATTCGGTATAGGCAGATCCATCGTACTGGGTGCTGCGAGAGCCGGTGCCGCAGTAGTGTACGCCACCGATCTCAATGCCGGCAACTTTGATGCTTTGAAAGAAGCTGCTCGAGAGGTGAACCCTGCCACACGGATTGAGGGTCGCGTGCTGGACGCGGCTTCGGAGGAGGAAACTCTGACGCTTGTCAAGAATGTCGTGCGTGAGCATGGCCGCTTGGATGTATACTTTGCGAATGCAGGTCTTGCCGACGTCAAGTATTTTAGGAACGTGAGGAACTAATGCTTTTTGTTCTGACATATCTGCAGGAACATCAACGATGCTACCAGCGTTCAGGTGAACATCATGCTCGATGTGATGACGAAGAGCGTTTTCTATGCCGTCAAGCACGGCGGAGCAGCTATGATGGTCACTTCAGAGCAGAAGCCCAAACCTGAAGGATCGATCGTTGTCACGGCCTCGGTAGCTGGTATAAATGGCAAATACGCAGATCTTCCATATTGTATGAGCTTAGTCTTGTTTGCCTCGCGATGAAATACTTGACATGCTGACATAAAGAACCAACAGGTACTGCTAAAGCTGCCGCCATCGGTATGGTCCGTTCGGCGTCAGTCCAGCTCTCGAAAAGCAATATCCGGATAAATGCTTTGTGCCCAGGTTTTGTCGCTTCGAGCCTGCTGACCTCCTCGGTCCACGCCACAAAGCGCGAGAAGGTCAACGTATCAGGCTCAGAAGCACAAGCTAAGAAGGATTATTTCGCCTATCTCACTCAACAAGGCATAACCGAAAGTGGCCGCTATTATTTTGAGAGGATACCAATGCCTGACGAGATGGCCAATGTTGCTATCTTCCTTGCCTCGGACCTAGCAGCCCCAATAAATGGTCAAGCTGTGGTAGCGGACTCGGGATTTACCGAAGGAGCTGGTGCACATGAGTGTCTTGGAGGGATTCCAGAGCTGAAACCTCTTGTATTGGATTGAACGTCTGAGTTTAGGAGACTGATACTCCGTACTCGACTGCAATAGCCTGAGCTTTAAGTTAGAGATTTAAACTTCCGGATTTTAGAATTTACAGTCTCGGAATTTGGAATTTTGAGTTTTAATACAGTACCAGTACATCCAGGATTATCGCTATGGCTCGCCGTAGGAGCGAGATCCTGAATCCTGAGAAATCCATCCACCTCGCCGTCAAGGTATCTCTTGTCACAATCAAACACCACCAGCACAGGCAATACTCCCTCGGTAACAATGCGTCCAACCCTCGCTTTATTAAAGCGCTCTGTTTGGAAAGGTAAGATCATCACCAACAACGTCCTCGGCGCGTTCAACTGTACTGCACATTTATCCTTGTCCATCAGACCTCGAACAACCTCTGCGACTCAGCTTCTGACACGATTTTTATAGGACCCAACATTCTGCCCATCTCCGGTCTTCCATCCAAACTCCCGCCTCCTCCGGGCACGCCTATCATCCGCACACAAGCTCGTGCCGCCACTATCCTCCCGAACTTCGTCGGCTTAAAATTCGCCGTCCACAATGGCAAGCTTTACCAAGAAGTCTACATCACTGAAGAAATGGTTGGCAGGAAACTAGGAGAATTTGCGCCTACGAGGAAACGATTTACGTATAAACAGAGCAAGAACAAATAGACGAAAATGATGGAGACTGGGATTGGTTGATATTATTTGTTTGTTAATTGTGGTGCATGTTCAGCAGCCATTATTAACTTCTGTGACTGAAAAGCGTGGACTTTCCAGAGCAGTCGTCTGGCAGCTTATCTGTGTGGAAAAGCTTGCAGCAGCAGGACACTCGCGCCACCAAGACATGGTCCCTGAGCCACATGTTCCGGTGTCGTATGAAGTTGTGGTTTCAAGATGGTATTCGGGTTTTGACAAACTTGCGACCTCGAGACAGTTGAAACGATGATTGATGCTGCTATGGCCACAGAGTTGAACACCCCAGGGATGCGACTGGCCCGGTTGAACTGTGCTTCTGTATTACCATGTATGTTCATAGAAGACGATTCACACTCCTCCTCGAACAACTAGTACAGAGCCGTGTCGAGTATCCGCACAAACCAAGGATGTGTCCCTAAACGTTCTCTTGGAGTCTCATCTGTAGAACTCGCCCCTCTTAACATTTATCCCATATTCCTGCACCGCCATCCCCAAGTCCTCCATCGTAAGCACTGTCTTCCCCTGCCCACTGCCACCCTGTCCACCACCACCAAACCCCGCCCTCTGCACTCCCAGCTGCGCAGCCTGTGCACCCTTCACGCCTCCACCACCACCCCCAACACCTCCAGCACCACTCGCACCAGGCACACCCATCTGTCCCGGCAATGCCGCACCCATAGCTCCCGCCGCAGTATTCCCCGCCCTAATTCTACTGTACTGGTACGCATCCGCCGCAATATCCGCCACAAATTTCTGGGTCGCAAGCGCCAGGAGCCGCGCAAGTGGCAATGGTGTCGTATTTGTAGATGCACCGCTCGGATCATGCGCCGATGGCGGTGGGAGACCTGCTAGTGTGAGGTAGTGTGCTGTTACTGCGTCTGGGATGATGGGTGCATAGTCGTCCATTTTCGAGAGGAATTCTCTTAGTGTCACGTCTTTACGACTTTGCTGCGACAACGTTGATTGTGTCTGTGTCTGTGTAGGATCTGTGGATGTGCCCGGTTGGGTGGGTTCGTTGTCTAGGGTGGAGGAGGAGCGTGCAGCAGGATCTTGTGCTGTGCCGCTTGTGGTATCTTGGGCTACGTCCTCCATTTCTGCATCATCGTCTGGTTCATTCTCTGCTCTTTGAGACGGGTTTGCGGTGTGTACTGGTGGGGAGGACATTTTCAGGGTATGGCGAAAGTGGTGTTACAGGTTGATCTGGTACGGTCACACAGAAACTTGTGTACCATTCGGGTGTGGACTTCGTTTACGTCGCTCAACTGGCAGTCTGGAGGTGCCGAAGGAATACGGGCATAAAGTGGATGAGAGCGCTGTGAGCAGTGGACATGTGTTTCGGACTTGTTGAATGATCACGGACGACTCATGAACACGTCACTGTGACAATGAATTGAGACACTGTATCAAGCAGGGTCTTCCAAGTGCTAACACTCGGGGGATAGTGTAATACAATACAGTTGCTTCTAAACCTCACGCTCCTCGTTCAGAGAGTGTGGTAATACGTAAGTTAATGGTTCGCCGAAATAGTATTGCCGAAGTTCGCCCTGCTACCCCCATCACTACGCCTTGGCAAGGTGGTGAACCTCTGCGGAGACGATCCTCTCTACTTACAGATGGTGGTAGTCAGTGTCAACGTACAGGCTTTTCCCCCGGAGCTCGGAATTTACATGACAATACAAAGAGAACTATAGTCTGAACTCTTAACCCGACCCACCAATCAAGCAAGATACTAGCAGAATGAATTTGGTGCAAATCTCAGGATTATGGAAGCAGTCAATTCCACCAGGTAGCATTGTTTAGATATTCTATCATGTAGAATTTGCGGTAGAGTACAATTCCGGCAGTTGCACATTAACTAAGTAGCCATTTCAACTACGACTTTGCATCTTCTTATTCAAGAACGCATCCCATCGTCGCGTTCGTTTCGTTCCATGTAGTGCTCTGCAGTTCCGACGCCTGATACATGCATTGTGGCACCATTAAAAACACTCTTCCACTGATGTGCCCTGCCCCGTCCTGTTCTGACTTAGTCGTACAAGCTATCGTCGTTACCAGCTTCACCAAATCCATTACCGTTGGCGGCAGCCTCGGTCTGTTCAGCGGTTGGGAATCGGAAGAAAGCACTGCCGCCACTCTGCTTCATAGCTTGTGCAAAAGCCTCGTATCGTCGAATCTCAACGTCTGAAACTGATCGTCGAGCAGATTGCATAGCCTCCTCAAAATGTCGCTTGGTGAGCTCTGGTACTGGATCCTCAGCGTCGGCATCCTCGTCCATAGCATCCTCGCCTGCTGCTTCTCGCTCCTTGGTTCGCTCAATGTCGATAGAGATTGATTCCTTGATGGCAAGCTTGACAGCGCGTTGAGTGACGAAGCCTAGATCAGCACCGGAGTATCCATGAGTCTTGCTTGCGATGTACTTGATGTCAACATCGTCTGCAACTGGGGTCTTTCGGAGCTGAGCTCTCAAAATACCCTCACGAGAGGCCTCATCTGGCAGTGGAACATAGACCAGGGTATCGAGACGACCTGGTCGACAGAGAGCGTTGTCGAGCTGTTCAGGTCGGTTAGTAGCACCGATGACGAAGACGTTCTTCTTCGAAGTCATACCGTCCATCTCTGTCAAGAGCTGGTTGACAACACGGTCGGAGGCACCACCTGCATCGCCTACAGAGCCACCACGAGACTTGGCTATCGAGTCCAATTCATCAAGGAAAACCACGCAGGGTGCTGCAGCACGAGCTTTGTCGAAGATGTCTCGAATGTTGCTTTCAGACTCACCAAACCACATGCTGAGAAGTTCGGGACCCTTGACGGAGATAAAGTTGGCAGCGCACTCGTTTGCAACAGCCTTTGCCAACATAGTCTTACCAGTACCTGGTGGACCATAGAAGAGGACACCTCGCGAAGGTTGGAGACCAAACTTGATGAATTTTTCTGGGTGGTCGACCGGGTATTGGACAGATTCGATGAGCTCTCGCTTGACAGTTTCGAGACCACCAATGTCATCCCATCTGACATTGGGAACTTCAACCACTGCAACTTCTCGAAGAGCAGACGGGTTGGAAACACCAAGAGCAAAGCGGAAGTTCTCCATCGTGACACCCAGAGAGTCGAGGACTTCGGCGTCAATTGTGTCTTCATCCAAATCAATGAGGTCCATCTTCTCTCGAATTTGTTGCATCGCAGCCTCTGAACAGAGCGAAGCAACATCTGATCCAACGTAACCATGTGTCTCGGCGGCGATGCTCTCAAGATCAACATCGTCACCCAACTTCATGTTCTTAGTGTGAATTTGGAGAATTTCGAGACGACCTGTTGGGTCTGGAATGCCAATGTCAACTTCTCGATCGAATCGGCCATATCGTCGGAGGGCGGGATCAATTGAGTTAGGTCGGTTAGTGGCAGCCATAACGACCACATTGGAGCGAGCCTTCATGCCGTCCATAAGTGTGAGTAGTTGAGAGACAACACGTCGTTCAACTTCACCGTTAGTCTTCTCACGCTTGGGCGCGATGGAATCGATTTCGTCGATGAAAATAATGGCTGGCGAATTTTTCTCGGCCTCCTCGAAAGCCTTTCGCAGGTTGGACTCAGACTCACCAGCCATCTTTGACATGATTTCGGGACCGTTAATCAGGAAGAAGAATGCACCGGTCTCGTTGGCGACAGCTCGGGCCATAAGCGTCTTACCAGTACCTGGCGGTCCAAACATGAGAATACCGCGTGGAGGCTTGATACCGATAGACTTGAACAATTGCGGATGTCTCAAGGGCAATTCAACCAATTCTCTAATTTGTGCCATCTGTTTTCGGCAACCACCAATATCATCGTAACCAACCTCGTTCAGGTTGCCCTCTTCGTCTTCTCGCTGAATTGGTTCCCCCTCGCAATGAATGATGGTGTCTTGGGCCACAATACCCTGGTCCGGAGGATCAACCTCAACAACCTTGAACTCGACCTGCCTCATGGCAGCTCGGCAAGTGAAGAGGTCGCCCTGTTTGACGGGTCGGTAGGCTTCCCGGAAGTATGGAGCAAGGAACGTTTCGAATAGAGAACCGGTTAGGCCCTCAATAGTATCTGCGATAGGAAGGACCGCGATCCTCTTTGCGTACTTGATGTCGGGGCATGCGTGAACTGTGATGACATCGCCGTGCTTCACTCGCAAGTTGTGTCTGACGACTCTGTTGATTCTAGCACTGCCATCATCGAGCTCGTCGTCGGCAAGGACGATCAGAACAGTCTCTTTTCTCTTCTTGCCCTTGACCATGACAGTATCGCCACGGAAGAGTTGTAACGTCTCCATGGTGTTGTTGGATAGGGCGATAACCGAGTTGTCGTCATTTGTGGCATCGGTGACGATCAAGGAGTTAGGCTTCTTCTTTTTCTTGAGAATGGCGGTCGAGGTGTCGAGTTCTTCTCGCTTCTCAGCCCCAGAGGCATCGCTATTAGTGGCGTTAGTCGCTTCAGCTTTCAGCACGGATGTTGGGAGGGACATACTTGAGATTCACCTTGGGCTTCTTCACCACGTGTTCAGGTTCTGCAGACATCTTGTGTGACTGAGATGAAAGACTGATGTAGATAGACTTGTTGGAGAGATGTGTTTAACTATCTAAAGTGGCTTCGATACGCAACTTCAGAGGCGGGTATGGAAGATCTACCAAATAACACTGGTAGATGGGAAGAGTGTAATAGCGAGATAGCAAGGAAGGCAAGGCAGGTTTATAAGGAGAAGATGAGCTTCTGGCGTTTGTAAACGAATGGCGCAGGTGAAGGCTCGGGCAAAGGCAATAGGAACTGATAAAGCTTGGCAAAGTCACGTCGACAAGTGCAGCAAATGCAGGCACGTCACGAACGTCACCAACTGTGGCCTAACCTCATCGAATCACAAAGAATCACAACGATTTCACTTCCTAGAACTTTCAATATGGCCACGTTTAGCACTTTTCGTTGCATGCTTTGCATGCAACTAATGCTTATCGTAAATATACTTCACAATTCAGAGGTGCATCACTCATGATGCCCTACCTAACAGCAATAACTTCCTGAGCACATTCACTGAGTGACTAGCTCCATTGGTCGTGGACTAGCGTGGTTTGCCTCCCTAACACACCGGAACACACTAGAACCATCTCCGCCTCAAGGTTCGAAAACACATGACCAACGCCTTTAAAGAATGATTGCGCTTGTACTGTATGATACTGTAGATGTTTGAGGTCAGGTACCCTTTACGTGTTTCCGCCTCGCAACTCAGCCAGCAAATAAATTGCTATACCTGTTTGAACACCAACTCAGGCTACGTGACCAAAAGCAACTGCACTTGACATCTGTCAATAAACGTGTGGTCAAAAGTGTTCACTCTAGCCTGTAACATGAGACAAATGCGACAGCCTCCTATGGCCTGGCACTCAGTGCGTGTTATTCTTGAGGACTTGCCTAGCTCGCTTTGCTCTTCCCCTTCATGATCTTCCTCCTCTGAACCATCATATGCGTATAGAGAATATAACTGCCTGGCACATAGATAGCAAGAACAGCTTTCAGTACCCAATCATAGCCTGTCTTGCCCTCCTGAGCGGGCCCGAGAGCAAGATACATCAAGGCACACTCGCTCGAAATGCCGATAGGATAGAGCACGAAGAAAGTGTTGTACCTCAACCACATAAGCCAACCTGGCACCTGATCGCTAACCCCTTCCTTCCACACAAAGAAGCCATATCTGATCATCTCCGTTATGCCCCATGCAAGATGGCAGCCAGCAAGCGCGACAGGACCAGCAGTAGTACCTTGTTGTATCCTTCCAAACGCATTCGTAGTTGCCACAATCTGTGGATAAGGGGTAAGAACACCCCAAACCAGCATAAGTCGAGACGCAACTTGCATGGCTGTTGTCACTGGGCTTGCTCTGACCAATCCCAGGACAGCATGTGCAATTTCTAGAAGTGCAAGTGTCTGTGTCGCTCGAAGGAACTGGAAGAGAGCATCGTACAAGCCGTATAGCTTGTTGTGGGATGCGAGTGCTGGTATGAGCAGTATGGCTCTGAGTGTGACTGTTGACCACAAAAGGAACGAGACAGCATTGTAGGCCAGCAAATACTGGCTTTTGGAAGGACTTGACTGCTTTGGCTTGGTTTTGACCTGGTTGTCCATGACTGCTTGATAGTGGTCTGTAACAGTTCTGACTCTTGGGCGATCTTACGTAGAAAAGAATGGATGTGTTCCGTTACTAGAAGTGCAGATCACTTGAACAGCCCATGAGGCTGAACGTACTGTAAAAGTTGTTGAATTGCTAGGCGTGCAGCAGAAAAAGCTACTCCGATTGGACCGATAAGCACTACGACTCCACCCAGCATATCGAAAAAAGTTGCGTGCACTTTTTGTTACGAGCGGACCACCACAACAACCACCACTCTCCATACAACTGCTACAACCCTTTTGTAAGAAGCACAAATACCAATCAGCAAGTCCAACAAACAAAATGCCGTCCTCAAAACGAAACCGCATAATCCCAACCTCCAAAACCCGCAAAAACCACAAAGAACTCGTCCGCAAACTCCACGCCAACATCCAACAATCAGCCACACAGTACTCATACATATGGGTTTTCAGCGTCGAAAACGTGCGCAACAACTTCTTCAAAAAAGTCCGCTCCGACTTCAACGACAGCAGGATATTCATGGGCAAGACCAAAGTCATGCAAGTCGCGCTCGGTCGCACCAAGGAGACTGAATGTGTGCCTGGCGTCGTCAGTCTGCAGGAACACATGAAAGGCGAGGTTGGACTGCTGTTCACAGATAGAGAGCCGCAAGAGGTGCAAGATTATTTCAATGCGTATTCGGAGCTTGACTATGCTAGGAGCGGCGCGGTTGCGTCTCAGGGCTTTAGGATACCGCCGGGCGAGTTACATACTGCTTATGGCGTGGAGGGTGGGGAGGAAGATCCGTTGCCTATGAGCATTGAACCTACATTGAGGAGACTAGGGGTGCCGACGAAGATTGTCAAGGGGAAGGTGTGCTTGGAGGAGCAACCAGACGATGCTATGGACACGGAGGAGGGGTACGCAGTCTGCAAAGAGGGCGATGTGCTCGACTCGAGGCAAACTAG
>Ga0181469_100677_pt2 | contig 10509 bp, 9 predicted proteins | sample InSIn2SAF170_2_FD_119081 | JGI IMG/M metagenome (GOLD analysis project Ga0181469, IMG submission 119081) | Clean room microbial communities from NASA Spacecraft Assembly Facility at Jet Propulsion Laboratory, Pasadena, California, USA -... ... | reverse complement strand
TAAATAAATAAATAAATAAAAATTGATAGAACAATGGTGAGTGTCCAAGTGGAATAGGTGGGTGGCCACCAATATCCACCTAGATCAAAGCTATCCCAAAATGTCCTCCAAATAGCTTGGTCAACAATAGGCCAATTCTGCCTTTCAGGAGAGTCAAAATCAACCCAAAACAATTTGGTCAAACCTAGTCAAAGGAGAGAGAAACAATGCTGTAATTTTTTTCATTCAAATATGATGTCAACTTGAAGTCAACACTGGTCAACTTGTCCCAAACTCCCCCATTTCTGTGCCAATAAATGTGGCCTAGAAAATCATAATTCTCACCCAAAAACCGAGGACAATGCTAGTCAAATTCCCCTTGGTCAACGATGGTCAACGCTATGAAACTTTGACCTATCTTCCCTAGAAAAGCTCAACCTCCCGCCACACATGTGGAGAAGGTAAGTTGCCTCTCATAAGTATGAACAAAATAAGAGAATAGAGATATGATGTGATGTGTGATAAGTGAATTTCCAAGTGAGGGAAGGGTCACTCATATTTATACAATTCGTTGAGGGTGAGGAGACCCATCCATTGGGCTTCATGAGCCTACATTTTAGTGAGGCCGACCTTGAAAATTTATCCATAAGAAGAATAAATTCATAATTCCATTTATGCTTATCAGAATGAGATGATATTTATATCAAAATTGTACATCTTCGAAAGAGGAATCCAATGCAATAATCATCTCATTCATATGAGTTTTACTAAGGTGGAATTTTTCCCTAGTTCCCAATTTTAACACTCCCTCTCAACTAGGGAGAATTCCACCTACCAATCCATCATCATGCCAACCTGTCATCATGAACCATCATGCCATCACTACTCTTCTCTGATCTTCTTTACTTTTCTCCACTGAACCATGAACTAATAATGAAGAAGAAGTGATCGAGAGTATCATACCACTCTCCACTGACTAAATTTAGTCCTTGATCCTAGATCAAGTTGTTGAACACTATGCATCCTAGTCATAGGGAGTATGGAAGTACACGATGTATCCATCGATAATGCTATGGTCCCTAACCAACTTTTCCCAACTCATTGGCTAGATGAGAGGTGCGTCCCATGAGTCCCAGACTCTATGTGTAGGATGTGTGTGTTGGACATTGGATAAACCAATGCTCCTCATGTGTTTCACGGCATGGACTAACGACCTCTTATGGATCCTTATCTCTGGCAATGTGATCATTGACTAAAACCTGTTAGTTTTGGTTTAATGACAATCATGATTCCTAACAAGTGGTATCAAAGCATAGGACATGAGTTCGATACACACCCAGCTTGCGTTGGGGGGAGATTGTTGGAAATTAGATAAACCAATGTTCCCCATGTGTTTTGTGACATGGACTAACCGCCTCTCATGGATCATTATCTTTGGCGATGCCATTGCTGACTAAAACCTTCCAGTTTTTGTCTAACTGCAATCGTGATTCCCAACAGTGTGTCAGGGCATCAGTAGGAGAAGGTGAAAATATCATCCTACTCATATGCCATAGGAGAAGGTGAACCGCTCATTCTATGAATATGTCAATCATAGGGGAAGGTGAACCACTTACCCCTCATACATGTGTCCAGGTAAGGGAAGGTGAACCACTCACCCTACACACATGTAAATTATAGTGGGGTATCATAGGTGATGGTGAACCACTCACCCTTTATCCAGCACACCACTAGGGGAAGTTGAACCACTCTCCCTATGGTCTCTCATAGCTAGCTCCAAGAAGAACCCCACGCCTACAAGAGCTCCTAGAGATCTATGTCCAACTCATATGGGACCCTCATAGGAGGGTCATTCCATGACTCCAAGTCTCTCTCGAAAGGTTAATAATTTGATCTTCTCGAGAGGTTTCGTTAGAATGTCAGCAACTTGCTTATTTGTCCTGATGTGTTGCTACCTAACTGCTCCTCGTTCTACCATATCACGAATAAGTGGTACCTAATATTAATGTGCTTGGAGTGGTTGTGGAACATGGGATTCTCTGATAAATGAATCTGACTCTGGTTGTCTCAGAAGATAACGGTGGTATGTAGAACATGTTCAAATAGCTCATTGAAGAGATTCCTCAACCAAATTGCTTCAGAATAGGCCATACTCATGGCAATGTATTTGGTCTCAGAGGTGCTTAGTGAAACTGATATTGTCCCGCTTATCCAAGATATAGAACCAAAACCCAAAGAGAAGCATCACCTAGACGTTCTCTTATGATCCACCACACTACCAGCCCAGTCAGCATCTGTATATCCATGTAGCCTCAAATTCCCGAAAATGTATCTTAGTCCATAGTGGATTATGCCTCAAAGATATCTCAAGAGATTCTTAGGAGAAATCCAATGAATGTGATGAGGCTTGACCATATATTGAATCAACGTATTCACAGTGAAGCATATGTTAGGACGTGAGTTGACCAAGAACATCAGGGCCCCCACAAGTTGGTGATACTCGGAAGGGTTCGCCAATCCGGGTCCAACAACACTTCCACATAGCTTCTTAAAGTTGAGTTCCATCGGAGTAGTCACGAACTTGCAGTCCACCATCCCACATCTCTCAAGTAGCTTCACAATGTATCTTCCTTGAGAAAGGAAAATATCACCTAACTTTAACTAGACCTCCAACCCTAGTAAATAATGCATAAGTCCTAGTTCCTCCATCTTGAACTCGGAATCCAACTCCCTATTGGATTGATGAATGAGAGGGTCATCAATTTTTAGAAAGAGATCATCCACATAAAGGATGAGAATGAGAGGTATGCCATTTTTAATCTTGAGGTATAGGTTTGGGTCAGCATCGCTCCTTGTAAATCCCAACTTCATAAGATAGCTATCGATCCTCTCATACCAAGCCCTAGGACTTGCTTCAACCCATAAAGGGCATTCTTCAACCTGCATACATGTGTCTCATGATCTTGAACCTCAAACCCCTTAGGTTGTTCCACATACACTTCCTCTTTATGCGAAGAATGCAAGAAGGTAGTTTTGACATCCATCTGATGAAGGTTCCATCCTTGCAAGGAAGAAAGGGATATGATAGAAGGAATTGTGGTATATCAGGAAAATGGTGAAAATATCTCATCATAGTCTACTCCTTCCTTTTGACAGAAGCCTTCAGCTACAAATTTGGCCTTGAATTTCTCAACACTCCCATCAACTCCATGTTTGATCTTCTAGAGCCATTTCAAAGTGACCATTGACTTGTCCTTAGGTCTAGGAACCACATCTCAAACATCATTCTTTGTGATCAACTCATACTCCTTGTTCATCAAATCCTTCCAAAATTGTTGTCTCACAACATCTTCGAATATGTAAGGCTTAGATTGTACAATGGTAATCATGGCAGCTAAGTACCTTTGGTACCTATTCAGCTTCTTACTTTCACGAAATGTCCCCCCTCGGTGCAATATGTTTCTCAGCATCTTCAAGAGTATCTTTGAGCCACAAAGGTATTTTTATTGAAATAAAGGGCTCACTAGGAGGTGGATCAATGGGATCCATCAGACCTTCAACACCGGACATCGATTCATTAGACGGAGGTTCATTTTTCTTTTCTGCATGAGCATCATCATTGCCCTTCGTAGGAATAGGAAGTTCTCAAATCTTTCTAAGAGAAAAATCTTCATTGAAAGTGACATCATGACTTAATTCCACTTCCCTTTAACCAGGCACATAGGTTATATATGCCTTCGAAGTTTCATTGTATCCTACAAATGTTCCTTTATTCCTAGATGCATCTAGTTTGTTTCTTTTCTCTTTCGGCACATGAAAATATACGGGACAACCAAAAATTCTAAATTGAGAAACATCAGGTTTTTTACCGGTGAAAACTTCTTCTGGTGTCTTGAAGTCCAAAGCTTTCAACGGGCATTGGTTTTAGACATACACAGCGTTGTTGGCAGCTTTTCCCCATAAGGACTTCATAATACCTTGATCACGAAGCATAGCACGAATGGCTTTCGTGATAGTATGATTATTCCTTTCAGAAAGACCATTTTGTTTAGGAGTATATGCAGTAATGGTATCCCTCTTAATGCTAGCTTCTCTACAATAGTCTTTTAATTCATTTGACTCATATTCGGTCCCATTATCGGTCCTCAATATTTTTATCTTCTTCCCTGTTTGATTCTGGACCAAGGATTTGAAAGAGCGTAACCATTTGAATACTTCATCCTTATTGTTTAAAAATAGATCGATGTTTTATGAGAGAAATCATCCACAAAAATATCATAATACAAATATCGACCCAAATATGTCATAGGAAACATACCTGGTAGATCCTAATGGACCAATTGAATAATATCAATGGTTTGTGTTTCACTTGAGGGGAATGGTCCCCTCATATGTTTTCCTACTTCACATCCCTGACAAACACCTTCATGATTCAAGTTGAATTCGGGCATCCCTGTGACCATCTTCCTTACATCGGGTAAGGATTTGAAATGAAGGTGAGCAAATCTCTGGTGCTATAATTCAGATTGAAGAGAAGTATCACAAGTCATTTCTCCCAACATAATTCCTCCAACTTGATAGAGACCTTCAACCCTGAATCCAAGAGTGAATGCATCTCTTGGGTTCCTTTGCCAAACAAGAACCTTCTTGTTAATGAATGTCACCTTGAAACCTTTTTATTCCATCGCAAAAATAAAAACCAATTTCTTTTTTGGATAAGGTACATATAGAACTTCTTATAAGTGGAGGGTTTGATCTTGATTTAAGTGAAGAGTAACAACCCCAATTCGTTTCATGGGATAAGTGGCATTATTCCCAAGTATAATCTCCATATTCATCTTCTTTTCAAACAAGTTTGAGAGAGATTCTTTGTACCCAGTGAAATGCCTTGAGGCACCAATATCAATCAACTAATGATCCAATGTATTCGGAGGAGAGGTAGTGGAGAGGGAAGAAATAAGATAAATTTGGTTTTCTTTACAACATTAACTTCTTCATACTGGCAGTTTCTCGACTTCTTGGGAGGGAAACCACTTCCATTTTGAGTAGCAAGAGCATTCCTCTTTCCCTTGTTATTGAACCTATTGTTCCTTTGATTGCCATCACCCTTGAATTTGTTGTTGTTATTGTTGTCATCATCTCTTGGAGTATCCTTATTGTGAGGACACTCTCTAAGGAAATGGCCAAACCTATTACAATTGAAGCACCTTCCTTTTCATACTTCTTTGAATCCCAGCTTGAACCTTTGTCCTTGATTCCTTAGACCAACATTGTTCCTTCTCTTAGAATGAGCGGGGAAGAAAGTAGGATTGTTTCCATTTGAGGGTGTCTCTTTCCATCATCCTTATTTCTTCTTGAGTGCATCTGGCCAATAGTTCATCAAATCTTGGAACCCTGTCATTGTTGAGAATGGAAGTGTTGAACACATCCCAATCTCTTGTAAGGCCTCTAAGTGAAATAAGAGAGAGTTTTTGGTCACCAATGATTCACCAATAGATAGGAGATCATTATTGATCTTAGTAATCCTCATGAAGTAGGATTGAATGGATTCTCCTCTATCCATTTTGATATCTCTCATATTGTTCTTGAGAAAGAGAATTTGATTTGCATCGTTCACATTGAACATCCCAACCAGACTTTCATACATCTCCTTAGATGTTTCCAAATCAGAAATATATGCAACCAAAATTTTATGAATGGAATCAACAATAATCTTATTGTCTCTTACATGACCTTTCTTGTACTTGGATGAGTAGCCGCAGATGCATTTGAAGGAGGCTCTCCTATTCTTCCTTTGACATAGTGCATGACATCATTCTCTTCCAAAGTCAAATCCAAAGTCATCTTCCATGCATGTTGTCCTTAAGCTTGTCCTCAGATCGGAAGAACAATGTAGTCGTCATTGAGACTAGTTCCAAGTCCTTGTCCAACAACTTCTGTTAGTGATTTCTTTACTTCACTCTTGATTGGGCTTTGTCTTCACCTGAGCTCTGATACCATGTTAATTTTAGATAACAGTGGTATGTTCTATGATTTAACGTGCAATTTACTTCAATGTTCCTTATCAATCCAATCAATAATCTCCAATTATCTTCACTAGAAATCACATTAAATTTTACACATTGACAGTAAATGTAGATAGAACATAAAAGCATATGCATAAGACAAGCTAAGACACGAGGACATAAGAGGTGGCAAATTCTAGGGACAAACCCCAATGTGGTGAAACACTTTGATCAAATCTTCTTATTATTCTTCAATAGTTCAGAAGGATACTCCAAGAGATGAGAGAGAGAGAGAGAGAGAGTACAAATATCAAAAATACATGCCCAAAACAATCCTGCCAAATCAGTAATCAATGTAGCCCTAATAAAAAAGTCAATGGTGGTCAAAGTTGCCCCAAAATGTCCTCCAAGCAGCTTGGTCAACAACAGTTCAATTCGGCCTTCCATGAAAGTCAAAGTAAGCCCAAAACAATTTGGTTAAACCCAGTCAAAGGAGAGATAAACAGTGTTGTAATTTCTACAGTCAGATCTGAAGTCAACGTTGGTCAACCTACACCAAACTCCTTGATTTATGTGCCAATAAATGTAGCCTAGTGAAATCAAAAATTTGGCCCAAAAACTGAGGTCAACGCTGGTCAAATTCCCCTTGGTGAACGCTGGTCAATGCTTTGAAACTTCGGCCTATTTTGCCCACGAAAAACTCGACCTTAACACATGCAAAGAAGAGATGCTGCCTCCTAGAAGTACGAACCAAATAAGAGAAGAGAGATGATTTCATGTGTGATGAGCAAATGCGAAAATGAGGGAAGGGTCACTTCTATTTGTACAATCCGCTGAGGGTGGAGACCCATCCATTAGGCTTCATGAGCCTACATTTAACTTAGGCCAACCTTGACAATTTGTCCATAAGAAGAATAAATTCATAATTCGATTTTTGCTTGTCAGAATGAGATGATATTTATATCAAAATTGTACCTCTTCGACAGAGGAATCCAATGCAATAAGCATCTTGATCATATGAGCTATCCTAAGGTGGAAGTTGGCCCTAGTTGTCAATTTTAACAATATTAACTGGATTTAATATTATTAGTTGAATTTGGCTAATTTTTCATGTATGATAAAAAATTTATATGATCCAACTCTTATATATGGTCATATATTTATATAAGAAAAATTATATTTATGTATTTTTACAAGTCGATATTAAAATTAGTCTTACGAAATTTTAATTTTTTATTAAATAAATGTACAATATTTCATGTTAAGGGAATATTCTTCGTCTAATTTAATAAACTATGTAATGAATGAGATCAAAAATATTTCAATGATTTTTCAGTTTCATATAAAAAAAATTACAGATTAAATTTAAATATTATTTATTTGATCACTTTTTAATATAGTCACTCCATTGTCTTGGGTCACATTCATTCTTCTGCATGTTAGATCAACTCATCCGCACTCCTGTTTTTGATAGCTATACATTAAAAAAAGACCATCACCTTAGGCAAAAAGAAACATATCCAAACGATACTTAATCCATATTCATGAATTAGGATTTCGGGTTTAAGGATTAGGCTTGGAAGGTGCAAACTTTGTTTTCGGATTTCAATTACTTTTTAATGGCTTTCTTAAACAACATGCTTTCATTCTATTGAAGTGATTGTTTAAACGATCTCGATCTAGAATTTGTAAACTAAGTTTTTATACAAAGCTATAAACATATCATTTTTTATTTTAACCTTAGGACAAAGATAACATGTTGGAGGAGTTTTCAATTATCTCGATGGAAAATTTCATAATCTTAATGTGACATATAAATGAAATCAACTATTTTTTAACTCTTATTCATCAAATTTTAAAAATATTTATAAATCTACACATTTTCAATATTAATTTTTCTACTATTCATCATATTAAACTGGAATTAACACAAATACTAATAAATAGTGGAATTAACACAAATACTAATAAATAGTTATTGGATTATGTTACATGACTTAGAATTAATGGAGAAGTATAAATTATTCTAGAATGTATCATTATTATATGTTTATTGTGATTGTGGTGTTTTAGTCAAGTTATGAGATTTATTTAGGATGCAAATCCTATTTGTGAGCAACTCCTCAACAAATTTGTAATTCCTTAAATGCATGTCATTTCTTGCTGATGAATGCAAAATCAATCTCATGGTTGATATAAATCTCAAGAGATGAGCACAAAGAGAGATTGCACAACAAAAATCACACATTATATTATTCATCACAACAATTACATATATGACATAACACACTGATTTCGACACATCTAGATTATGACTTCAACTCACTACATAAGAATCAACACCTTCTATACTGACGCATAGGGACTCACAATGACAACTACACATGACATGGAAGCATTACTTCCAATACCCTCCCTTAATGCTTAAGTGTAACATATATAGAAATCACACATTACAGTAACAATATGATATCTATCTAATTGGTCTTCATCAGCACTCACATCCACTCTCGAATCTCGCATACATCACTTTTCCTTCACCACCACATCTTCGAGCTGTCACTTGACCTCCATTTAAAACATAACTGCCTCACCATCATTGATGAACTTTGTACAATTGATGCTTCTTGAACTACCCCAAAGAATAGCCTAGATACTGAATATCTCTATAGACATGCTTCCATCATAGTAGTATGCATCAAAATATGTACTTCTGGTTATATAGATAAGTTGTCTATGTACTGAACAGTCCATTATACAACTGGCCTTTTTGACATATACACTTACATACATATGAAGGAAACATGTAACTAATGTTCTTAAAAGACTGAAGAACCACAAGACACATTAGCATATAACAGGCTTAACATAACTAAGTCAATGATGTGTTCTCTCAACATCGAAGAAGAACATTGAGAACCATCAACTTGAAAAATGTTTTTCTGTCGATTGTGGTGTTGATTGTGGTTCTGCATCAAATTTCTCTTTGCACACCAAAATAGTTTTACATATATAAAAACCAAACTCCAAAACACACCAAAACAAATTGTGACAAAACCCAAAATGGACTCAGGAAAAACTAATGCCTTCGATCTATGTAGATCTCGATCAAAGCAACGCTGGCAGTAGAAATTCCATCAACAACATCATATCATTCCTGACAGAGCTTGTTTTCACTGATCTCAACAATCTCAATGAAAATACCATATATCCGCTATATTATATATGTAATTGTGGAATTTGACAATGGATCTCGTGGTATTTAATTACGATCGTGCTCTCAAGTGATCCAAAAACGATTCATTATTCCCTTAGGCGGCTTCAAAGCCATTTCACCCACAATTCTTAAGCAGTCATCCATGACCGAAATCTCCTCTACTTTTGCTGGAAGAAGCTTACGTACAAGATTACGCCGTGTGGTATGGACCCTTGTCACCAGGAAGGAAAAACTTATTTGGTTCACTACAATTACGATGGACATCACTGCTCCTTTCTGCCCTCCATGTGTTGTAATAGTCCTGTGCATTTACTGTCGGATCTTAACTAGAATGAAATGAATGGACAATTTTTTTTGAAGGATCTGATATTCGCGCAAATCAACTCCACGTTGTTGTCTATATATTCTTCAAATCGTACATCATCTCATATGGTGTCTCAGTGTTGTTTACGGTGCCAGGAAGATCTCTTTCTTCCAACCCTGGGATCTCTTTGCTTTTCCTCCAAACAATCTCCTCCTACGACTCCACCAGAGAATTTAACGTAGGAAGTAGGCAAATCCAACAACAATGGAATGAACTACAATTAAAAAATAGATGTATAAATCTACACACATGATCACTTGAAAAAAATCTCACACTAAAAATAAACTCTCACACATCTATATTAATTTGTGTTAAGTGTGAAGCCAAATTCACAGAGGATTCCAGATCAGATCTTTCTATATCTCTAGGATTCTAGATCTTTCTACACCGCCATTAGTTTCTAGAATCACATGCAGGATTCTAGAACCTCCTACACGCTAGTGGTTTCTAGATCATTTCAGATCTTCATCCGAACCACGCACAGGATTCTAGATCCTTCTTTTGCCTCTATAAATTTGTAATTTCTCTGGCCAAGGAAAGCAAGCCAAGGCCCAAGCCTGTAATGTAATGCAAAGTGATTTCTATTCTCTAGTGATTGTTTTATCTATTCTGCTATTTCTGATTAAGTAATCTTGTTGTTTCTCCATTTGTCTGTCTCTGAGTATAAATCCATTGTGTTTTATGTATGCTCTAGTCTAACAACTGGTATCAGAGCATGGTTCGAATATCCACTGTGCAGCGTTCGTTAAAACGTTGGTTGTTACTACTGGAGCTGTTGAAGGATCTATCCAGGAAATCGCTAAGGAAGTCTGGAACTAAAAGGCAGTTGCTGCAAGAAAAACAAGGTCATGGATCTATGTTGAAACGTGTTGCTGGAGTTTGAAAAAGTGGAGATCTGTGGATATTGGAGTTGAAACGTGGTGTTCGTAAGTTTTTTTTACATC
>Ga0181469_101034_pt1 | contig 10523 bp, 6 predicted proteins | sample InSIn2SAF170_2_FD_119081 | JGI IMG/M metagenome (GOLD analysis project Ga0181469, IMG submission 119081) | Clean room microbial communities from NASA Spacecraft Assembly Facility at Jet Propulsion Laboratory, Pasadena, California, USA -... ... | reverse complement strand
AGTCCGCACTGACTGAGATTGAATGGACTGATCTTGTTGACATGCGATGGGACAGCAAATCAGCAAACGTTCTTGATTGGGCAGAATATATGGCCAAGCACGATGATGCTAGAGGTATTGACGTCGTCATCACACGATTCAACTTGATAGTCAAATGGGCCCTTTCTGAAATCGTGCTAACTCAGGATATTGAGGAGAGAGCTTGTGTACTTTCGAAGCTGATTCACATTGCTGCTCATGCCCGGCGACTTCATAATTACGCCACCATGCTACAAATTACGCTTGCCTTGATGTCCACGAGCTGTACACGGTTGAAACGAACTTGGGATTTAGTGCCTGGTCCAAATAAATCACTCTTGAAACATATGGAGAGTTTGGCACAGCCAATCCGTAACTTCAACGATCTACGTGTTGAGATGGAATCTACGGACCTGAGTACTGGTTGCATTCCATTCATTGGCTTGTATGTGCACGACCTCACATACAATGCTCAAAAGCCGGCGGAAATCCAGATCGAAGAGGGAGGAGAACCGCTAATCAACTTTGAAAGATTTCGGACCGCAGCCACGATCATTAAAGGTTTGTTAAGACTCATTGATGCGAGCCTGAGATATGATTTTGAACCGATTCACGGCATTATCGAAAGGTGTTTATGGATGTCGGCACTTACAGACGATAGGATCGACTTTTTGAGTAGGTCTTTGGAACAATGAGATGAAGCTACCACTTATATGAAGCGGTGACTGTTGAGGTGTAGGCGGTGCGTCTGAATAGTCGATTGCTCCTGCTAGATTCGGACTTGTATGTAGGGACAAGTTAATAACGGAGGCGTGCGTTAATGGATGAGTTGGAATTTCAAGGCCAGAGATCGCGGTTCCTGGAGCTGCCAACATTGGTGATATTGGCTTGTCAAATGCATCTGCGCAGTTGACAATATCAACAGAGATTTCTGAAGACAGGTCAGATATGTTCTCATCTTCATCGAGTAGAAACGATCTTGCGACATCTGTATGCGCAGTATCTGGTCTGGAAACGACATCACCATCATGGTCCGTTTCTGGCATCACTCCACTAGACGCTACCTCGTCATGTACATAAGACTGGTGAGTTTGTGAACTCAGCAGCGGACGGTTAATGATCATGTCGGTATCGTTCAATATAGGCAATGATATCTCGGATTCCTCTGAATCAGATTCTGCGGGTGATTCTGTCGGCAACCCGAAGATTTCGGATCTGTGTGCGAACCGCTGCATCTGCTGAGGTTCAATTTGCGGGTCGACATTCTCGTCATACAAGAAAGACACTCCTTCTATCTGTTCATGTCTACTCTGTTCAGAATCAAGAAGTACAGAAGCTGTGTGATCAACCGAGTTGTTTTGTGTAGGCAATGGTTGTCCGTTCGAAGCATTGGAAAGGTTCGTCAGAGGATCCGTCGATGGGTGGCTAAGATCAGGAGATTTGTCTTCGTAGAGGCCCTCGAGTTTCATTAGTGTTGCTTCTAGACCGCCATCATTATCATCAGGAATTGCTGAGAACCCAGCAACAGCGGCCTCGAAGGATGGCCGGAGCTGCTGTGAGGAGTTAGTATCAATTAGCGATACCTGCTGTGATTTGTTGCGAGGTTCCGACATGTTGTCCGTAGACATTGGCTTGCTCATCATGAGCAACGACTCCGTGTGAGAGCTGCTTTCGAGCATTGAGTCAAGCGATCGATGGTGAGCTGTAGATTCTAACTCGTGCACGTTTTGGTTCTTCTTCAAGTCGCCTCCAGGCCGTCGTCGTAAAGCATGAGAAGGTGCTTTGAAGACAGGACTCTCACTCTTGTTAGACGTAGCTTCCGTCATGGGAGGTGGGGAATTCGTGCGCTGGGACTCCCCGTAGCTCAAGGTTTCTTCTAGCGCATCCGGTATATGACTTGAGGAACCTACATTCCGTACAGTGATTGGACTGGCAGGTCTTGACTGGTCGGCAGGTTGGGCAGAAAGGTCGATATGAGACGACGGCGCCGTGTGTGTATCTCGTTGCGGCTGATGCTCGCCGCCATCTGTTATGTTCTCAAGCTCAAAAGGGGCTTGTGTCTCAAATGAGTCATGCGATGGACCATTAACCGGAGTTACGCTTGACCATGCTGATACGGACTGGGCACCCTCATGCGGGAACAAATCTGGAAGCGCTCCCGACATGATGGGCATCGGAACTGCTGTGTCATCCACAATCAAGATTGAGCCACTCTGATCCGTGTAATGGCTCGGAAGACGTATCGAGAACTCTTGTTGTAGTAGTTCGTCGGTAGAACTCAGTGGTGGCGAAGCTGGGGCTTGCTGCGCTTGTTGTTGTGCATGGTACACACCGGCCGTCTTCGGACTTTGTACACCAGTAACAGCTGTTTGAAAACTCTGCACAGCAGCAGCACATAACAGATCTATCCTCAATGGAGTTTTGCTAGAAACACCAGCAGCCTTCCTTCGTAGATCGTCATTGGACCGTGCAAGGTTAACTGGCACAACAGCGCGCCGGCCAACCTGCGACGATTCCGAACGAGGATGTGACACAGTGATCACCGTGATCTCATTCGAGCCTTGCTTCCCACTGAGTGCTCGTCGAATTGAACCAAATATGTTTTTAACAGCTGGACTCTGATGTCCAGAAGTTGGTGAGTGTAGATTTGAGGGTAGCCTCGCAGAAGAGGTGGACTGCTGTCCCTCGCCAAATCGCATAGACGGACTTAAGGGCGGATTAGAGGGAAGCTGTATGAACGGTTCTACAGGACCATAGACAAAGCCCCGGATCATACTGCCAACGTAAGGATCAACATAATGCCCCGAACTCATCAATGCTTCAACCGGGGTCAACTGCCCTCTGGAGGTGTCGATTGAGGTGCTATACAGAGGCTTTTCAACCTCACTGTTGGATCGAGCATGAATGTGAACTTTGAGATCTGAAGGAGCGTTCTGTCGTCGAGAAAGCACAGATACAGGTTGCGGACCTCTTTCTGGCTTAGACGTATCTTTGTCTGGTGATCGGGATCCGTAACGTGGCAGGGAGCAGGAAGTCGCTTGCAAGCTGCGTTCACTCTCAATAGAAAGAGGCTTCTTCGCATAATCTGAAGATGGCAGACGTTTGTGGTTTGTTCTCTTTGCGGACTTCGATGAGATACTCGCACGTGGTGACGGCATAACTTGTGGCATATCCTGCAACCCTAACCCGAGGGCAGCAGTGGCTTCACCAATGTCAGCAAAAGCTGGATTACGGCTACCAATCACACCACCAGGCAAAAGAGGATCTTCTTGGTTTGAATCCATGTTGAACACTTGAGCATCCCAATACAGAGCGCATCTGCCATTCCAGCACCTTTTCAGATCTTGCAAAATCTTCAGATCGCTGGCTCCACCAACTCCACGAGGCCGCTGCTTCACATTCTGGTATAAGTCATTGACCTCTTGACAGAACCTTACTCTGAGATGACGGTTCACGACAAAATCTTCTGCAAAATAGTTCAGGATCCAATGTCGCAGAGCAGCAAAAGTCCTAATACGGATAATGCGGCCGTCATCGGAAAGCCGACCGACAGCCCATCTCAACCGCGCCAGGAGATAGTCGAGTACTTCGAAAGTGGTCATGTATGACCTGAAGGTAAGAAAAAAATCCGACACCAAATCGTAGTCCATAAAAGATTCAGATGAGATTTGTGCGATAATCCGAATCTTTGTCGCTGCTGCAATTTCTTCCTCTCCACCAGCAAATCGTACGACTGACGAGTCGTTGTATACTCTAAGCAGTTGATCGTAAAGGTTAGCTGATATAGGAGATACATAGCTAGCTTCTGAGTACCGTTGTGCATCTAATTTCGTTGCTTCCAGTGAGTTGGGCATGGGTATCATATTCTCCACTGGGCCTTGCGATTGCTGGAGTCTCTTCAAAGCCTTCATGCTCGATGGAGGAGGACCCGTGAAATCGTCGGTCATGCTAGAGATGGTCGTGACCGTCGCTTCTGAGCCCTTTGTCCAACTAGATCCTCTGATGAAGGGTGTGCCATGAGCGCTAAATCTGGGAGTTCCGAGCTTGTAGTGAGGTATCGGAATCTCAAGCGTCGGCACAGATTCGTCCTCCTCTTCGCTGGTATATGCTGATTCGGGCCTATTAATGATGATCTTGAGAGTTTTCGGTTGTGGTGCCGCTGAAATTGATCTGCGCGACTCGTCGAGCGTGGAAAAGGATTGGCTGCGATTATGGATAGTACGATGATTCTCCGCAAGATTTCTATTCCGTGTAGCACGATCGAGGAGACGTCTGGGAGATATTGACCTCGTTCTTGGAGGTTGTGAATGTGAGGGTAGTGGTCTATTGTCTACCCTAGGGGACGGCGGTGCAACACCGGTGGAAGTGAACCATGAATGTGTTGGAAGCGACGGTACGGCTGGCGGGAATGGAAGCTGATGCGGAGAAGGACTTAATTGAAGTAGACCACCTGTTGCCACGTTTGAGACAGTGAAATTGCGCCCTCTTTTGACAGCTGTAGTGTTTGATTGCTTCGAACTTTTGTCCGTATTCATAGACTTCAATTTCAACAACTCTGTGCTATTCTTTACACGTCTCAGGGAATTTGACCTTTTCTTCATATGGCGGTTGGGTGCGGAATTTGTTCTGCCATGACCTCTAACCACAGCTGCTACTGGAGCGTTTAGAGTCTGTGCTGGAGTGGATTCCGTCCTCGCATGGCCGAAAGTGCTCTTCGGGTTGGTGATGATTTGACTGGCAACAGCAGGATCCACAGAGATGACAGACGTCTTGCTGCTACCACGCGACGCTTTGGGAGGCATCTTTGCGGTTCAGTTCAATGCAGTTGAATAATGTGAGACCGCCTTCAAGCTTAGGAAGCCTTTCTTCGATTGACGAAGCTCGAGATGAACATCGACGACGCGCACATTGTGTGAGAATCTATCAATATTCTACTATTCTTATGATGTGCGTTCTGGCGCTCGGAACGTGGTATGGACTCGAAGATCGACGCGTTGTTGTTTTTGTTGAATGTGGGCGGGCAGGCAGGCAGGCAAGGTGAACAGTATACCAAAAGAGCGACAAATCAAGAGCTGAAAACTTCTGACAAGTGTGCAAGTGTACTCGAGGATGATTGCGGCACCAGTAGACTCAACAGCTCTATCTTGAAACAGAAGAAAAGTTCAGGTGGGCTGATCGAGAAATCACGTCGACGACGAATCACATTGTCGGATGCACGAAAGCGCAAGATGCAGTTGGGAGCACTTCCTCGGGTAGCAGGTGCGCCTACCAAAACAATCCATACCTAAACCACTTGTGAGGCGGGCCACGCGAGATAGCTCGATAGAGTTCGTTTTAGGTTTCCGGGTGTCTCAAGCCGCGTCGAGCGGCTTGCTGAAAGTGCTTTCCAGCACTGTGGTTCTGCCAGTATTTTACCAGATCACAGTCTACCACTCGCTCGCTTCACACCACTTATCACTCATATAAGCACATGAACCACAGCACTTGATATCTTCGGTCAAGGATGATGCAAGGTAGGCGTCACTGCCTGTAGAGTCATTGAGATACAATGATAGTAATCATTCTGCAGATGCTCCAGAGCTGAAGCGAAGCTAAGGCGCCAGACCCCACCGGGGATGTCTGTTTGCTCGGCAGCACTCGCACACATCCATCAAAGACTGTCTTGCGTAATGTACAAGAAAGAATCTCGGAGCGAAGATCATGTATGCCGCCTCAGGTCTTTCTGCCACTGCTGCTGCAGCAATTGACGGGCACATGCGAGAGGATCATATTGTAGATTAGGGTAAATGAACAATTATGTGGTTAAAGGTCTTAACATTGAAAAGGTCGTAAATGTTTCAGGTTTCGATAGAAAACGAACCACATCCAGTGATATCGCCGATAGACCTCTGCAGGAACAGATCGCCGTGACTCTTGGCTACTCCATAGCGGGATCTCTTTTTTCTTGATGTACAGTACGCTTGTCTGCCTGTCTCTGCCAAAATATACAGGCCACAAAGTATCTCGTTGATGCATCGAGTAGCGAAACGAACATCCACAGTGCATACTCAAGCTACAGTCTGCTTCCAGGGAAGAGTCAATGAGCAACTCATAGCCATGGTTGATTGATCCATGTACATACGACTGTACACAATGTGTGCTCGCTAGCTACTACGGTACTGTATATCCGGCTCTTGTCCAAAATCACCACAATTCCTGCCAACCAAATTTTGAATAAATTCCGTCATGTCCGCACCTCGAAAATACATATGAGAGATTGTGGTATTTGACCCATGTCATTCAAACCCACCACATCCTGCTGTATAAATTTATCTCTCTTCTGCAATCCCTTGACGAGTGCCTTGATTATCTTGTTGTAGAGGCTGATTTCCCCATGAAGAGCAGACGCTGCTTGAGTCCAAATCTTCTCTTTTACATGTTGCAATAATCCCGACCTATGATACCTGAAACAACCGTGGTGCTGAGGATCAGTTCGCCATTGAATTTTGAGTAGAGTGTTGCCTGGGATCTGGTGTCTGCATGCAGATTGATGGTGTCACACCTGAATGGCATTTCCTTTTTTTTGCTATCCTCCACTCGTATGCTTTGGTTGACGCAGGGCCGGATGCAATTACAAACATTGGGTGGAAGCAGTAATCGAGAGCGAAACAAAACCTCTATACTAATGCTCCATACATATGTACGACATGCTCGAATTTCTCGTCACTTAATATCAATCATTCTCCTTCACTCCTGTATGCGAGTCGCCTGCGTACCTGCGTACGGGCTGGGAGACAGCCCCCGATAACACTACCACCATCCCTTTCTGTGAAACGGGTTGATACACCAGTACCACACGATCTAGCTGCCCAGAAACAAGTAGCTAGTGTAGAGACGACGGATGTGATCTTGATTAATCTATAGTTTTGTGCTTCATCTTGGCCCTTATTTCTTCGGAACAAAGTAACTGCGAGCACTCAAGTCAGAGCTTGAGACCAGAAGTCGAGCTAGAATATTGTCATCCTTGTCTGTCTCTATCCATACCAGGGTAAGTTTCATTTTACATCGTCGCTACCAGTCTGTGTGTTGTACAAGCTAGTATACTATCGCAGTTGTGTTCTCATAGCAGTTTCATCTAGAAAGTGTAAGCAGTTGCTATCAATCCTTTGTCGTCGTACTGACCTCCGTACTCTTTATCGACTTCCGTCGATACTTCGGTCACGTTCTCCGTCATAAGCTTGCGCATATCTGGGCTCACCGCCATGTTTGGGCTCTCCGCCATAGTTTTGCGCATATCTGGGCTTTGGTCGTCCAGAGGACGATATACACCAGCTGCAGCTGCCCTAAGTACTGACCAATCCAAAATGACAGCTGCTACCGCGCACGCCACGCTCACAGCGGAGAAAGCATACATAGCTTTGTACATTCGACATACCAGCATTCCCATCTCGGTCTGCCATAATGTCAGGTTGCACGAATGTGTCAAAACCATATTCGATATCTTGGATGTGAGCAGGCCAAATGCGATGATCCAGAGGATCAATAGGCCCAGATGGAGAGCTAGGTTCAGCTTCGCCGGGTAGACTGCAAACCTCTGTCGAATGAACGATGTGATTTGCTCTATCGCTGTTACTGTAGCTACTACGAAAGTCTGGGATTTGTTAGAATCTGTCACTTTATATTCCAGTACTGCTAGCAAGACTTACCACGGCGAGTTCGGCTGGAACACTCATTTTTCCATCTAGTAATTCAAGAATGAAGTCTCCCAGGATAACAGCGGTGATGCTGGTAGATACGAGGTTAAGCCCTCCCAAAAGTGGTGTCAGAGGATACGGGTATAGCGACGCCGTTTGCCGATTTCTGGCTGCAATTTGTGTCGGTAAGCCCATGATGGATATTCTCTTGACGTTGAAGATACCGAGGGTCGACGCTGCAATGTTGAGTAGCACAAGAATCAAAGTTGACGGCTGGGAGAGTGTTTGGGGATTAGTGAATACACAGTGAGGATTGTGTTATAAGAATGGCGAGGGGTCACAACATTCAAGGGTCACTTCCTCAGCTGAGGCTTGTGCCAACTTCGCAGAATACGGCCACGGGGTTGACGACCCCCATGGCGCTGAACCATACATTAGTGCCAAGTCAATGAGTTACTCACCGTCAACTAATCTTACTTTAGACAGCTGAAAAATATGCACAGGTGTGCAAAGCACTAATGCAAAGAATCTCCGCTAGTTCATAATCACAGCCCCTCCAGCTGGCACTAGGTAGTGGATGAGTCGGTCGAATGTAACATTCATGGACCTGGTGTTTGTTTAGCATGATCTTGTGTCCGGAATCATGTGCTAGACATATTTGGTTCACCATAAGTAGCTTTTTTTTAAAGAACCAAGAAGCTAATCACCGTAACACCTGAATAGCACGAAACGTACAAGTCAAGACGTGGATAGGTGGGAAGGAGCAATGCCATGCTGCGCTTGTCCACTCTCGTTTTGACCACGTGTTGTAGTTCAAGCAAGCACTCTGCTGCTACAAGGTACCAGAGCTCAAGTTGGGCCATGTATTGTTTTCTAGCCTCATTTTCTCGTCCCACTAATTGGTCAACTATAGCATTTACAGCGGCTTGTGCCAAATTCGGATAATATAAGCAGAAACACAACGGCTCACAGTAGGCTTTTGATCAACAAGCTTCATCCAAGTTACCAAAGTTTGAAAGCTTGTCCTTTCGTTCTTCCTTGGCACTAGCTTATCATTTGTCGACCTCCGAGTCCTCCACTCGCGATGTTAAATCCGGTGACAGTAGCTCGATGTTCGGTAAAGATTACTCACTTTATCGACCAATGAACGCAAGTTGAGCATGAGGAAGTTGTCCCCTTTGGTATAGTGCCTTGACACTAACTCCAGCACAATACCAAATAGGGCTTAGTGAAGCGTGCAACTTCCACCAACTTCTTCGCTCACACCAGCAGGGGAGCGGTCCTTTTGTTGTTTGGCATCCCACCTCGGTTGCACGGCTGACCAAAGAGTTTTAGCACAGGCAGGCCCAGTCATGGCCCCGAGTTGCCAACGAGTGATCCTCAAGGTCGTTGATGGAATGAGGCCGTGTCTTGATTTGAGCTTCATGCAGTACCGTACAGTATGCAAATGACCTTGTTGGTACAGTAATGCTTCGAAAAATTGGTTGCTGACATCCGTCCTGCTCGTACAAAATTTTGGAATACGAGGACGTGCCGGTGCTACTAGTACAGATCTAGACCAAGCAATGTATCTGGTTCACAGCTCTCGGGTGCTCCGTTCGTGATAACGGCGTACCCGTTAAATGTCCCTCCTCGGTGAGGAAATGAACGTCGTTTACAAACTTCTAGAGATACATCAGCCACATCGGTCAGCTCGTCCAGTGTTCCTTCGAACCAAACTAGGACTCTCGTACTGTAGATGTAACTGCGGGTGTGTATGTCCGCTCTCACAGGTGCTGGCCAAGCCATATGGTGACTAGCGGCTTGTTGAAGCATATAAGCGATTCATCAAGGCCTGTGTTATTCCCGTTGTGGAAGGCAGCTGGAATGAAAAGATTGAGGCCTAATCTCCACTTTCTTGGCCAGCAACGACCATTTGGCCGAAAAACCAGAGCCAACGTCCTGCATGTGTATTGATACAGTGCATGCGAAAGTGCACAGACGTGTGGACGCCAACAGGCATAAGGTGGGGCTTACACCACCTTTACTCGAACCGTAGGCAGATGTAAGATTGTGACGGTACACTTTCCTGCCGGAGTGTGCCTACATGGTAACAATGGACCTCCAGCTGAACTAAAGTTTGTACAACGACAGGATTGTTGCAAGGCTAAGCACTTGTTAGCTTGCATTTAGAGAGCTTCGCTCAAGCTTGGCTATTGGTGGCGTGAAAAGGCCGCAGTTTTCATTTCGATTGCATGAGCTGGTTGTAGCCCTCACACTTCGTCCGAACTTGAGAACATTGCAAGATCCACTACTCTGTTAGCTAGGAGGGAAACAGCGTTTTGTCCCAAAAGTCAATAGTAAGCCCCATGCATTCGACTTGTGGCATGGTATCGTAGATAAGTCTGCGCCATGTCTTCCACTCAAGTCTTTGGAATGAGAAGGGAAAGGAGATATATACAGCTCCATTGAATGTACTATAAGGAAGTCCTTTACCCATTTACCTCTGCACTCTACAACCAGTGACAATTGCTTACATTCTCTTCGTGTCAAACCACTGAATAGCTTTTCAGCCGCAACAATGCTTCACCTTGCAACTTATATCATGATGCCATTCATGGCCGATCTAGCCCTGGGCGCACCAACGCCTTCCGGTACCTCCAGCGCAGCACCAGTAGTAGGCACTGCGGTAGGACAAAACAGCACAAGTATTCCGGCTCCAGTGTCTGTCCAGTCCACCCGTGCTGGAAATCAAACTCTCATCGCGCAACTCACCGACGCAGCCACAGCCGTCGACCGCTACGAATTAATTCCCTTCGCCAGCGATCACCTCTAGATTCACAACACGTCATT
>Ga0181469_101033_pt1 | contig 10524 bp, 9 predicted proteins | sample InSIn2SAF170_2_FD_119081 | JGI IMG/M metagenome (GOLD analysis project Ga0181469, IMG submission 119081) | Clean room microbial communities from NASA Spacecraft Assembly Facility at Jet Propulsion Laboratory, Pasadena, California, USA -... ... | reverse complement strand
CTACTGCAATAACTATTCTGAAACGAAATCAACTACTCTGTTCTATCACTATAGTTAACCAAATCAAATCAAACTGCAAATAATGAAATTACTTTGACCAATTCGAATTGCAAGAACAAAATCAAAGAACAACACCTATGCTAACTATTCCTATTCAAAATGTTGTCATTGTAAAAAAACGTATTCATTCTAACTTACAATTACTACACAACGTAATCATGAAACAACTATTCAAGCATAAATGAGAAAGCATCTCACCAAAATCTAAGCTACAGGAGAGAATATATATGTGTTCAGAAATCATTTAATTCCATGTTCATTCCCTATCACTAATACTTCAACTGTGGCTCTTAATGTATTCTTGCTCTCTTGTTTATAAAAATGCAGAGTATGACTCTGAGATAGATATGTATACGCAAACCTTATATGACAACAAATCATAACTCCATAGTCTCATAAAAATACTCTTTTAATCGATCAATTATTCAATGTAAACGTTTGCTAAACATTTATAAATCAAACCAAAAGATAATCACAAGATCACACAACAAACCTTCAAACACTCTGCAATCTTAAATCAATAAAGTCTCACTCTGTAAAATCACACAATGCCTAATCTATACTAGCTATTGGGCTGAATTCTAGGAGTGGTGGGCCCTCCCACGCCTAGAGAAAGCTAGTTTACTGCAGTGAAATGGAAATCTAAAATGAAATCATAAATAACTCACAGTGGAACAAGTGCTGGAACTTGTATTAAATCAAAATGATGGCATACAAAGTCTGGAATAATATAAGTTCTTAATCAACAATTTTGGAGCCTTACAACAATTAAAACAATATTATTACTCTATTACTTCCTCCCTGGGCTCTGATATATACACAAAATCCATTTAAACTAAATTCCCAAATGAATTTGCAATTTTGGAAGAGATCCCAAAAATCTAGGTTTGTTGTGATTTTACAAAATTTAGTGATGAAGAGTTGGCTTGATCTCCTCAACCATAATGTATTTTGGTAAAATGTTCTTATGGAACCTAATTGGAAACATTGTTGACAAATCCCATGTCTTGAAATCTTATTATTCAACTCCATCTCCTCAGAAAGCGTGGCCAAAGTTGGCTGTTTGGATATTTTACAAATCTGAGTTTTACTTGATTTTTATACAAATATGCCTCAAATAGCTCTTCGTATCTCCCAAACCATTATGAATTTTATAAATCAGTTTGAGAATTAGTCAATTTTCTATACTGGGACCAAAACCCATGTTCCATATTTTCTTCATTCGTCTTCACTTGCACGAAAATTGAGGCATAAGTTGGAAGTTTGAAACTTATTGAAAATATGGGCAAATTTGTGAATTTCCTTCTAGAGACCCACATGAGTGACCTGGTATAATCCAAATTATGGAAAGGTATCAAAACATTATTTTTTATAATAACCTCTCTCGGCTTCTCCAGAAGAATGCCGAAAGTTTCAAAGCCCCAAATTGGTCATTTCCATACTCTACTGGCTTGTAAAGAAACTTGGCGATGGAACCTTGTGAAAAGATGAGCTTAGCAAAACCGTCATTAGTAAATCATGGCATAATCATATTTAATCATAGAAAATCTAATAAAACTAATGATAATGAACTACAAGTCATAGGATTTGATTTGGTGATAAATGATGGAATTATGACGTGAAATGAGTATACTGGTGTCAAAATTTAGGTTATAAATGGCGAGTTTGTATGATGGAAAAATGGGCATATTCGAGGCCCAACAGTCCACAAACATCATAGTGGAATCTTTCCAAGACTGCATGTGCTTTGTTGTCTTGATCATGGAATGTGGATTTTACATACTTCCCCAAGGTACAACCTTTGCAGACATCCTGCTGCTCAAGTGCTCCTTTAGGGAGGCTAGTGGCTATTTTTAGCATAATTTTTAGGGTGCCATGATGCAAATGGCCCAATCTCTTGTGCTAAAGTTCACTGACATTGCGGCTATGCACTTTCTTTTCCTTACTGCTTAATGCAACACAATCTTCCACATCCAACTTGTACAGGTTCTTCACCCAAACCCTGATTTGCTTCACCTGTTCAATGGCTATGTGTCTCAGGAATTCTTTCCCTTTGCTGAAGATCACATCATAACCATGATCTTCCAAAACTTCTATAGAGATGAGATTCTTCTTTAGGCCTGGAACAGACATGACATATTTGAGGTGAAGAAGATATACTTATTCCCTCTAAAAGGTTATTGTACCAATTCCTATATAACTGTACCTTCCATTGTGCCCAAACTCAATGTGCATATGGAGATCTTTCTCCTTCAGGTCATTGAAAACTTTTCTACATCCTGTCATGTGGAACAAGGCATTAGAGTCCAAGTACCACAGACTCCCCATCATAGTGTTGGACATGCATGTGATAAGGGTGAAGTATAGCTCAAACAGTGAAGCAAATGCCTCACCTACTTCTCCTCGTGAGTTCTTCTTGCTAGAATTTTTGTGTGGACACTTAGTAGCATAGTGCCCAAATTCATGACAACTAAAGCATTTTATTTTGGAAAAGTATTTCTTCTTTCCCCCTTGGTTGGATTTTGGTTTGGTTTGAGATTTCTTCCCTTTTCCCTTCTTTCCCTTTCCAACCATTGCAAAATTTTCTCCATCCTCGCCCTTGAAAGAAGTTCCATCTATGGTATTCCAACTAATCTCTTCTTGTACCAAATGAGACCATAAGCGTTCCCAATTCGGTAATTTCTCCTTCCCTTTCACCAAGTCTTGGTAGTTATCCCAGATTTTGAGAAGGCCTTGAAGAGTTAGGATCACCATGTCATTTTCTGCAACATTCACTCCAACCCCTCCAAGCTGATCAGAACTTGAATACATTTGCTAAGATATTGCAGAATAGTGTCATTCTTCTACATCTTAATATTTTGAAGTTTATCTTTGAGGGCCATTTTTCTATGGTCACTACTATTCTGGAATAGATCTATTAGTGTCTACCACATGGAAAAAGGAGTTTCTTTCCCATGGATATTTGAGATAATGTGATCTCGCATTGTTGAAAATAGCAACAAGAGATGTTAAAATTCCATTTTAATTTCTCATTGAATTAAACTGTGAATTAAAGTTGTAATTATTTTCTCATGGAAGCTTGTAATAGTTAACTAAGTTAAGTTGACTTAGTTAACTTAGGAATTTCAAGTTGGAAGTCTTTTGGAAGTCATCTATATGTTCTCCCTAAGTTTTAGGGGTCCAGGATGAGTTTAATTATGAGTTGTAGTTAGATAACTTAGTTTACTGAGTTATGTTCAATTAAATTGGTTCCATATTGTTTGTGGAACTAATAGAGAGTTAACAATTAGTTGGTGTACTGGTGCATCCACAAGTGTCGCTCGAGTTAACTAAATATTCTCTCATCAGAAACTCATGCATGTTGATTCTAAGAAACACCCAGTTCAGACTAGAGTGCAGGGACAATGTACTATCAGTTGTATGATTTACTGAGTTGTAAATATCATGCTTGAAATCAGAGAAGGACCTAATTTTGGATTTTTCATTTATCGATGAGGAATTTACCTTTAAATATGTGCTAATTCTCTAAGGAATTGTGCAAAGAATTAGAAGCTTGGAGGCCAAAGGAAGTCATCAGGCGGAGGATAGGAAATACTTGTACATGTTAAGCTCAAGGTTGAGCAGAGAATATTGTATTCATCCAAATTATTTGACCAAGGGTGAAAAGAATTAGGGTCTTGGAGAGAAACACAATTGGCTAAGTGTTGGCCAAGAGCTTGCTTGTGAGTTGAGAGAGTTGAGCATACTTGTTCGGAATTGTTCTAGTGAGAACAAGCTTTGTATCTTCACTCATATTTCTGATATATGCAATACACATAGTGGGTTTTTGAGTAGTGGATTTCCCCAGATACATCTTATGTTGTGTGCCATTTATTTATCTTCTTCTTGTTCATATTGTTTTCATTACTCTATTGTCTTCCGCTAGTTGAAAGTAGAAGTAGATTCTTGTCTTGTTCTTTAGTACATTGAATGAGCTAGTGAATCTACAAGATTTTCTGCATGGTATCGGAGCAGGATTTGTTTTGGGCCACAATTTTACAGAGAAAATATGAAATGTTTTGTGAAAAGTTTTCAAAAAAAAAATAGCAGATCTGGATTCGTGCGAAAAAATACCCAAATTCAAAAACAATTGGCTGAATTGGAGCTCAAATGGAGGAGATATCATGGATTAAAATCAACAATTTTTTTTTTCTTCAGAAAATTCCAAGACGACATGATAGATGAAACAAATTGGTGTGCTAGCCAAGAACTTGTATGTAATTGAGTTACAAGATGCATGTCAAGACTTGAGGAGTAAGGAAAAGGTTAGAGACTTGGTGGTTGAGAGGGAGAATAAATTACCTCTCAACATGCAGCCCTAGAAGAAGCCTCAGAAGTAGCTTTAGGAAGTTGTGGAGTAGCCACAACTAGAGAAGCTGAGAGGAGACTGAGTGGAGGCATCCACTCATGTAGAGACCTCCAGTAGGGGGAAATTTCAAGCCAAGTGGGTTGAGGGATCACATGTAGCCATACCTCCAGGTGTGAGGTGGGGTGATGTGAAGTGATAGTCCCAAGATGGTTGAAATTGGGCAGGGTCCATTGAGAGGTTTTATCTCATGGATCATATCTTGCTACGGGAGCCTAAAGTACATAATAGCGGGAGGAATAAGTGGGATTGATGTAGTCAAAGATCAAAGTGATAGAGGCTAAAGAAGTCAGATACTGAAGAGTGAAGAGAAGGGTTGACAATAGTGTAGAAATGCAGAGTCGGCAGAAGAAAAGAGTTTTCAGTTGAGAAAGGAAATAACAGTCAGAGACTTTGATGACAGATGCATCACACTGATTCAGGTTAGATGTTTTTTTGTTTCTGGATTTGCTGTAGGAACAACACTAGAGAGAAGTGTTGTATGAAAAACATTTCAAAGGTTCAGGATCAGGATCGAGTTGAATTCCTTTCTTGTTGAAACATAGTGTTGAAAATAACAATAAGAAATGTTAAAATTCCAATTTAATTTGTCCTTGAATTAAATTGTGAGTTAAAATTGTAATTCTTTTCTCATAGAAACTTGTAATTGTTAACTAAGTTAAGTTGACATAGTTAACTTAGGAATTTCGAGTTGGAAGTATTTTTGAAGTCATGTATATGTTCTCCCTAAGTTTTAGGGGTTTAGGATGAGTTTAATTATGAGTTGTAATTAAATAACTCATTTTACTGAGTTATGTTCAATTAAATTAGTTCCAAATTGTTTGTGGAACTAATAGACAGTTAATAGTCAGTTGGTGCATTGGTGCATCCACAAGTTTCACTCCAGTTAACTGAAGATTCCCTCATCATAAAATCATGCATGTCGATTATGAGAAACACCCAGTTGAGACTAGAGTGCAGGGACAATGTACTATCAATTGTATGATTTACTGAGTTGTAAACATCATGCATGCAATCAAAGAAGGACATAATTTTGGATTGCGTAGTTATGAATGAGGATTTTCCCTTTAAATACGGGCTAATTCTCTCAGGAATTGTGCAAGGAATTAAAAGCTTGGAGGCTTGGAAATCTGGCTAAGTATTGGCCAAAGGAAGTCATCAGGTGGAGGATAGGAAATACTTGTATAGGTTAAGCTCAAGGTTGAGCAGAGCATATTGTATTCATACAAATTCATTGACCAAGGGTGAAAAGAATCAGGGGCTTGGCGAGCAGCACAATTGGATAATTGTTTGTAGAAATTCCCATTGTAGGTCACCTGGTAATGCAATGTACTAAAGCAAAACACTTGATCTACTTCTACAAACAATTTAGTGGAAGCTTAATCGAACATGAGCAACATCAAACAAGAACAAATATAACTGAGAATGAGAAGTAATCAACCATAGCATAGAAGATATATCACTGGGGAATGCACCAGCCTAAAACCCCAACTTTGTATTATCATACAAGTGGAAATCTTGTTCAAGTTACAAAAAGAATCAGCTCTCAAGCTATTCTGCTCTCTCTGTAATCAAACGATACAACTCACAGATTCAATAGACATAGAATATATCTTCCTCAAGTCCTCCAAGCCTCCTATTTATTTGCGCAGTTTTGATTAGGGTCCAATGATATCACTTGTGTGAATTGGCCTCATCACCCTCACTGTAACCTCTGATCCAACTACACAATCCTTAAGGAATAATATTCCTTCTACATGCAAGGAATATTCATAATAGAATATTCTTGCAACTGATAGTACACTGTCCCTCCATTTGATCTCAACTGGGTCTCTGACTGAACTGACATGCATGAGTTATCCATGAGTGAATCTTTAGTTATCTGAAATACAATAGGTACATGCATGCAAGCATTAACTAAATTAACTCTCATTAATTTAACAAACTGTTAAATTAATCTAACTGGATTTGACTTAGTTAACTGAGCCAACTAATTACAACTCAATATTACAACTCATCCTTATCTCTTTAACTGATAGATAAATTCCTCAATTAATAGATAAACTGTTGCATGTCCTCATATAGACTTCAAGCTTGTTTTTCCTTAACCAATTAACTCAAGATGAATTAATTAATCAATTTACAAACTGTTGTTAATATCAAATTCGAATTTTACTTCCTATGTTTAGTCTAGGGACTGACTAAAATAAGAAGGGATCCCGAAATGCTATTTTTAGAAAAGCTATTTTTAGCACTTTCACTTTTCACCCATTGTTGTTAAGATCCACAATGGCTGAACTACTATTTATAGCAGTGCTATTTTTAGCATTTTCTATTTTTAGCATTTCTTGTTGCAAATCTCAACACTGTTCGCCAAGAGCTTGAATGTGAGCTAAGAGAGTTGAGCATATTGTGCATAATTTTTCTAGTGAGAAAAATATTTGTATCTTCGCTCATTTTTCTGATATATGCAATATAGATAACAGGGTTTTGAGTGGTGTCTTTCCATAGATACATCTTGTGTTATGTGCCATTGATTTATCTTCTTCTTGTTGATATTGTTTTCATCGATCTATTGGCTTATGCTGGTTGAAAGTAGAAGTAGATTCTTGTCTTGTGCTTTAGTACATTGCATGAGCTTGTGAATCTACGCGATTTTCTTCACGCATTCTCTCCAAGACTATTCTCATTGCCTTGGCTACATATTTCTTCCATTGGGATAGATTCTGGGCATTTGTTGAGGTTGGTTTACCAATGTTTGTCTTGACATATTCTAGCCGTCCGTTGTCATCAAGCACCACCTCCATGTGATCCTTCCATGCAATGAAATTAGAGTTGCCTTCCAAGGCATACTCTAATCTTAACTCGTTGAAGGTAATTTTCCCAACTCTGGAGAGATCCTACTACACTGAAGTTGAAAATTTGAACCTCTTGAGAAATAACTTCAAAATTCATGCTCTAATGTGAATCCTGCTTTGATAGCATGTAGAAATTTGGTGATAGTGTTGGGCTCCAAAAATTTCATACAAATATCACTCATTACCATACATTTTTCACCTATGCTTCCATTATATCACTCACTATTCACCACCTTGTCACTCCATTTTCCCTACTATTCACCATTAATGGGTCTCATTTATATTTTCCAAATATTGTTTATTTTTAAGCATTTTTGAGAGAAATTCTTGATTAAATATTAGAAAATAATATATTTTACTTTATATATGGAAAGTGGGTTGTTTTTGTGACATGTGTAGGTTCCAAGGAAGCTTCCAAGACACCTTTATGTGGCCTTGAAGGATCAAATTCGAATTTGAGAAGATAAACCTCATGGAGAAGATCATGATCTCATGGAGAAGATCAAGGACAAAAGGGGGTTATGTGTCTAGATGGTTGAGAAATGTATGGAACTAAAGAGAGATTAATGGATCATCATTATGAGTTTGTTATCTCATCCCATTGTATAAATAGGAGTACCTCCTCCATTCCAAAGGGAGGACTCTTAGAGCATGTAGCCAACTTATGATGGAATAGAATAAAGCTTTATTTTATATAAATTTCCATTTTATAGTTTTAGATGTAAGATTGTCTTAACGTAGTATATGGAATAATTTGTCACTTTGTTCTCAAGAGAATTGAGCTCACTCTAAAAGGATGAGAGAAACATTTTATTTCATATTAGATCTTGTTTCAATTCATTGCTTAGATGTTTGAGGATTTGATTGATGAATGAGTTTTAAATTATCAGCATATGAGGGAACAACCAAGGGTCTAAGTTAGGCTCTCCCTCTCCATTTGATTTGCATGATAATTGAAATTCATTCTTTTGCTTTTATGTTTCAAGTTATTTCATTTCTTATGCTTATGAATGAATCTTAGTTTAGTTTAGATCAGTATATGAGAGGACAATCAAGGGACTAAGTTAGTCTCTCCCTCTCTTTGAATCTGAACAATAATTAAAATTCATTCTCTTGTCTTTATTTCAAGTTTTGGTTTTATGTAATCATTGATTTCTTTATAATACTACAGGGAAGGACAACCAGGACCTCCTCAATTAGGAGCCTCTTCTCTTGCATATTATATTGAATCGTAAATAATTTAGTTAGACATAGAGTTAGTTGCCTACTCTTGCATATATTTTGCTGGCACCATCACAAGCTTACGAGTTTCCCTGGTTGATAATTTAATGAAAGAAATTTAAGCAATTAGGCTAACATTTAATTTAAAATGTTATGAAATTAATTTGTTTTATTTGTTATGAAATGTCCTTAATTTGTTTTATTTGGTATGAAATTTTTGCGTAAGAATCATGAAGAAACTGGCCATTTCTTCATGAGCACACTTATGTTTTCTTTGTACCAAGTTTTTTATAGGTTACAGGATAATCAAGTGATCATAAGGAGATTACATTGTGACGACAATTAGTCTTCCAAAGACTAAAGTCATGAAAAATTCTAAAGACAAATCCAACTCTACAACCACTCCTTTGCAACTCCCTTTTTGCAAATGATTTTGAATTCCACCAATTGTCAAACCATAAAGCATGACCTTTCCATATTCATTTTTCACAGCAAGAGTTCTTATTCATACACCATGCATTTCCTTACATCCATTCCTTACAAGCTTATTGTCATTTTCCATGTCATTACCATTCCCCTTCATTTCCACAAATAAAACCCTGCTTCTATGGATATCATTGAGTCAAAGTCCTAGCGTTTAAGTATCTTTGTAAAAAAACACTTAGAGGCTTGCATGCCTTAATGGCAAGTACTCTTGCCAATGAACAATGGGAGTACATTAATATCCCTTGTTCGTTGGATCTTGTAGGTGACTCGACCACGACAAATTTATTCGTACCTACAAAGATGTGTTAGGCATCCTGACTCCCATTGGAATCAATGGTGGGAGCTCTTGTGTTGGCTAGGGGCATTCATTAATGGCCACTAAGTGAATAGCTTCTTGCTATGTTCGACATCGACACATTTAATCGCATAGTAAGATTTGTGCCATCGAGCGTTGAAGACTTGAAGACCCATATTTTGTAGCAGATGAAGCCAATTTCCTTTCATTGTTTTTTAGTTTGTCATCACTTGAGGACAAGTCAATAAATAAGGCTGGGGGGGAAATGTAACTTCTATATTTTGTATACCTTCCAAGCCTTATAGATTTTCAGCCATATTCAGCAGACTCATCAGATTCGCCATCCAATAGCGGAGGATCCAACAGCCGATACGACAATGCAGATCCATCTTTCATCCACAACTTGAAGAAGAAGCTTCAGATCAAAATTGTGGTAGCTGAACATGCATGATTCATCCACTTCCTTAGGTAAGTAAGGTATGATGTTTTCTAACCTTTAATCTTGAAATTATTTTTAGATGCTAAAATGATGATATTTGGAAAATATTCCACTATTTCACTATTTCCTTTCTCATTTAAAATTGCCAAAAACCATCAGTTGGGGAGGGGGGGATTTCACACTTCATTTTTTTCCTCATTCATATTACATCTTAACCCACATAGTCTTCCCACAATAAAAACTACTACAAAATGATGAGCATATGATTGATCTCAACAAAGTAAATAATGATTGTAAACACAAGAACCAATCATTAAAAAGAGATCTCAACAAAGTAAACAATGATTGTAACACAAGAACCAATCATTAAAAAGAGATCTCAACAAAGTAAATAATGATTGTAACACAAGACCCAATCATTAAAATATGTAAATGCTTTGCAAACAAATAAAAGTTATCCAAAGATGTGCAAAGTTAAAAGGAAGTCCATGATTGAAAGATGTTTGTTACACAAGAACCAAACATCTTGTAAAAGGAAGCTCATTTAAGAATCAAATCAAATAAGTCATTGTAGTAGCTTGCATGAGGACATGCAAGAGCTTTAGTTGGGGAGTATGTTGGGCTCCAAAAATGTCATACAAATATCACTCATTACCATACATTTTTCACCTATGCTTCCATTATATCACTCACTATTCACCACCTTGTCACTCCATTTTCCCTACTATTCACCATTAATGGGTCTCATTTATATTTTCCA
>Ga0181469_100834_pt3 | contig 10534 bp, 7 predicted proteins | sample InSIn2SAF170_2_FD_119081 | JGI IMG/M metagenome (GOLD analysis project Ga0181469, IMG submission 119081) | Clean room microbial communities from NASA Spacecraft Assembly Facility at Jet Propulsion Laboratory, Pasadena, California, USA -... ... | reverse complement strand
AATCGCGCCAGAGACCTAGGTAAAACGTGTATAGAACTCAAAGCACGATATTTACAAACCCCTATATTATATCAACGATCAATGATGACTACGATGGCTAAGGAGCCAGAGATACACACTGTTTTTGAGCCTGTCACTGGAACATGGCAATATGTGGTTGCCGACCCAGACACCAAAGAAGCAGTTATAATTGATTCGGTGCTTGACTACGACAAGGAAAATGGGATGATCAGCACAAAGTCTGCCGACCAGTTGTTAAAGTTAGTATCAGACCATGGATACACGATAACTCGGATCCTTGACACACATGCACATGCAGACCATTTGACTGCATCGAGGTATCTACAGAACGTGCTGGCGCAAAGGCAATCCACACATCCCCGACCGCAAGTGTGCATCGGAAGACGCATTCGAGATGTTCAGGAAAGAATGGGTGGAATATACAATATCCCACAGGAAGACCTACATGAAGCCTTCGACTACACTTTCGACGATGATGAGACCTTCCCTATCGGTGGTATTGAGGCTCGAGTCATCCACTTACCCGGCCATACACCCGACCATATTGGCTATATTATCGGGTCAAATGTGTTTACTGGCGACTCAATGTTCAATCCTGACGTCGGATCTGCTCGATGCGATTTCCCTGGGGGCTCAGCTACGGAACTGTACAACTCAATGCAGAAACTACTGAATCTTCCAGGCTATTTTAAGCTATACACTGGCCACGACTATCCGCCTGAGACGCGAGAAGTGTCGGTAGGAGAACATGGCACTAAAGCTGTTCCATTTACCACCGTGAAGACCCAAAGTGAAGAGAACAAACACGTCAAATTAGGTACCAAAAAGGAAGAATTTGTGAAATGGAGGTCGGACAGAGATAGGGGCCTTGCAGAGCCAAAATTGTTACAACAATCTATGCAAGTGAATGTCAGAGGTGGTAGGCTGCCTGCAGCCAGTTCGGAGGGATTCGGATTCGTGAATGTGCCTCCAAATGTTGCACAGGTGGCTAAAGGATGAGATTGAGGACTTACTCCAGAGAGCTTGGCGGCGATCAGTCAATGTATTCAAAAGAATCTTATAAAACTATGTTCCTATATCCTGGCAAGTATCATACAACAAGAATCGCAACAAACAACCCTAAACAGATTGCTACAATCGCTACCCAGATCAACATCACATCTCCTCCGGCACCTGCTGCTCTTCCTCGTATCATCAGCCTCTGCTGTCGGAAAAATCTCGCGCACGAGAGGACCGTCGTCAAGATTGCTGCGCAGTAGACCATGCTTGCAAACGCTATGCCCACCGAGTTACTGACATCAGATATGACGAATAATTGAGTGATGAGGACAGCAAAGAGCGACAGAGCGTTGGCTGTCCTCGTGTAGGCAAGATAGGTACGTTCAAGAGCATGAAAATCCCGTGGATCGTGCAAAATTGTCCCCACTGTCTCTACTATCCCTACTGTCCCCACTGTCTCTACTGTCCCTACTGGCCCAACAGCCCCAACAGAGGTCAAGATTGGGCAAATATGAACTTTCCACCATCTCCTTGCTCCGAGGACGTGCTTATGTATCAGGGGAGGTCTTTCTGCTGGAGTAGGAGGCCTTTGCACCTCTACTGTTGGCTGTAGGTCTTGACGGCACGCTTGTTCCCACCTCGCCCATGTCATATGACCTGCGTGACGAAGACTTGCTGCGGTATGCCTTGGTTGGCTCTCCGGCCGGCGGTAGGCTGGAGCTATCTCCCTTTGAGAGATTCGTTGCTGGCTCTGAAGCGATGCATCGACTGGAACGCTCAGAACTACGACAGTTCTCGGAAAGATAATCCAGCTCCATAGCGAGGTCTTCCGGATTCCGTTATAATGTTTCCTACGAGTGGATTATTCAAAAAAGCACTGTGCCAGCAGAATGCCCGCCGTAAACGCGAATGTAGCGCTAGGTAAGACCACGCTCAATGTAGCTGACGATTTATGATATAGGTAGCTGATGGAATAACGATAACCTTTAATCTTGTAAATAAGAGGTTTTGACTCGGAATTGCCTCATGAAACCCCTCTTGATTCAGGTATTGTAAGCGCTGTAGTAAGCGATTAGCCAGCCCAGTTGTGTCTGTGCTGGCCTGGTTGTGGATGAGGACAGTCTTGACGTAGAACAGAAAATCAAGCCAAAAATGCATTGTCTTGGAATTGATGACACATAAACCTTTTGAAAAATGACGTTCACGAGCCAGCAAGTCATAACCACGGATGAGAGCCAGCCGCAATCACCGAGATCACAGATTGGAGTAGTTGTGACATTACGTATAATCCTCACCCGCATGTCCAGCGCAGAACAGCGGTCATAATTTGTCCGATAGCGTCACTGCCCTACAGCAGCGATAATAGGCCAATCCCGACACCACAGTCACGGTCACGGTCACTGACCTTGTTCGAGCACGACAAGTTGGATCCATCGGCGTCCTTGAATGACAGGAAGGCAGGGTCTTGCAAGGGCATGTTCCTTTTCGTCTGACATTCGCGTCATGAATAGACGACACGTTTAGGCATTAGCATAAATACGAAGTCAAATCAGGAATGCTCATCCTTCCGAAGCCAGCAGACTACGACGAGGCCGAGTGGGAGGCAGTGGAGCTAGAAGCAATGAAGGAAATCGTCGGTCTGTATGGCAAGACGTGGCTTTATTGAGAGGTTGATGCCGGCCACCAGTATCCGCTGGGTAAGTCACTCAGAGTGAAGAAAAGCTATCACGAGGTACGTGCTGACTGTCTATTCACTGTGTAGGCCATCCCCGATTGATGGGCGCAATCATTAGTGATGAGCAGGTCGATCTTGTTAAGGCTATGGAGAAGAGGAATAAGACGTTTAATGCGGCCAAAATAGCTTTATGACCAGTATCAACTTTTCTTTATTTGTGTCCCGTAGCATCACTTGAACCACGATCCGAATATGGTTTGCCACTAATGCCGCCCGTTAGCCCCCGCTATCTCGGACCATTTCAAGCATCTGCCTTTTCTGCCTTTGGGGGATAGTTGTTACCCCCGACTTCGACCTTGGGCTCGCAATTACACCGCTGAGCTTCGGGCACCGAATCCATGACCGCCGGAATATGTTGTCCGCATCCCCACCAGGAGCGTTTTCCTGCTTAAGGTCAGATCTCGTACTAAGATATGCGAGGATGCTGTCAAGCCATACCGCAATTGCTACAGGTAGCTTTTTTGCACATCTCGAGGACCTAGTGTACTTATCACTAACGGGTTGTATCTGCGTTATATGTCGAGGCGTCTGACTTTAAGGACGTCAAGATAATCGCACAGATATACAGCTCTTTGAGGCGTCTGTGACTGCATGGATCGTCAGCGATTAATTCTGAGGTCGGCGACTAAGGCTAGGGTTCACTAGTTATCAGTAACTGGCTCGATCACATTAGCCTTGGCAGTCGTCAGCATTTTCCGTGTTTGCGCTTCAATTGACGCAAATTATTCATGATGTCATCCGCGGGCATGCTAATCAGTTTATAGCGTCCTCCCTTTCACAATTAGCACTTAGATTTAAAACGACAAAATCAATGCAACCACTATTATATATCGTTCAAGGCCTGTGCCATCATATTTAGCACATTAAAGAGTATGTATATATCAATTACAACTAGAAAAGACCATTTTGAGCCCGCATAGACAACCGCAATCTCAGCGCACGCTATTCTGAAAGCGGCGAAGTTGCTTGTCCGGGTAGGGATCGTAATTACAGGGCCCTCCGGGTCGTTCGGAAAGACCAGAGTCTTGAGTGTACATCTCTCCTATCCAGGTTTGACGTGTCCACGCCCAGTTCTGCCCCTGGATGTCACCCCGGCTGCAGTTCGAGGCCCTCGAGGTCCTCGAATGTCCTCAATTTACCCACACGGGTTTGACGCCGCTGTACCTGAAGGATATCGGTATTTGACCGTAAGGTCCGGTGGTAGCCTGGTGACGACGGGGTAGACGCATGGCCGTCGAATGATTTACGGACGTCTGCACCAGCCCTTAACGTCGCACTACTGAATAGCGCCACTGGCGGTGTAGAGATTTCATCAACGGCGAAAGAACTTGGCGTTGACTGTGTCTGTGCCTGTGCCTAGCGGCAGTCAGGCCGTTGTAGTAACGTGACCTTGGAGTGCGACCAGGGCGAAGAAGTGAGCCGGAACAACTGGACATATTACAATATCATGGGGGCAGCTTTTATTTAACCTTGTTGAAGTCAACACTGATCATACCCATTTCGGTCACACATGCATCTCGATCGTTTCAACACAGCCCCCCACTTTATTGTACCGTAATTTTATCTTACAATATATCCACAACAACTGAAGATGGGGTCTAATAGTTACGAGGGGCCTATTCAGCAGGCCTTAGATGCCCATAGGACACGTCAGAATGCATCTCTTCGCGGTTTGGCCGATAAAGTTGACGTCGCAGAGTCGACGCTAATAGATCGAGCATCAGGAATACCATCAAAGAAGACCATAAGTCAAATTGACAATTTGTTAAGACGAGTGCTTGCCGATACCGACGTAGTACCTTGCGATACATAGAATATGAATGAGGTTGGGATCACACCCCCGGGATAAAAAACCCGTCTGATGGCATATCCAAGTTTTCTGCTATCAGATCTTGCAGCCACTGGTCATCTGGAATTACCGGTGACAATGATTCCGAGAACATGTCCTGCGAAGATTTACCAAGAACTTCCCTGGAGAATTGGGCGATTTGCCCTCTAACAACCCGCGCAATAGGCCAGGTTTCGCCAAGTACGTCCAGCGCGCTCAACTCAAGCTGTACATGCTCTTTCAAGTAGTCAGACTCGGGTAACTTCCGAACAAGGCATTCGGAAAGCTGGACGACAGCTGCGAACGCAATCGCGCAGGAGAAACAAGGCGAAAGTGTCTTCAACGAGGTTCTCGACGAGATCAAGTTCGAAAGTGCTTTCGCAGACCTTAGTGCAGCAAAGTGGTGAGCTTTGCACTCTTCAGCTACTATTCTGCCACGCTCATTTCCACATACAGTCTTGAAGCCCCGGAGACCAGTGAGATTCGATCGAGGGAGGTGAAGACAAACGCTTGCCAGATGTATGATCATCAGTGCACAAGACATAACTTCATCAATCTCCCCATCTTTCTTCAGACCATCGCGTTTATCCGGAGGTAGAGAAAGCAAAAAGCTCGAGACCGATGCGTTTGCTGCGTCGCATCGTGAACCTGCCGTGTCGTTGGAGATGTCCAAGATTTTGCTCAATATTCGCATGGCCTCAACCCTATACGCGAAAGAGGACCATTTAAAGTTGGCTTCGGTTGAGAAACGTTGTTGCATTTCTTCGATGGTTTTGTACTGGAAAGTTTGGCATGTCTCATATTCTTCGCAGTGTGTAGGCAGAGCCATGTGGTTAGGTTGACTCAATCTTACATTCGTGCCACCAATCAGCGAGATCAACCCAGTAATGGTGTATAGCTCCCACCAAGTCCGTATCCAACTTTCTTGAAAGACTGGATTTTGGCTGCAGGCGAAGGTGTTCGAATTGAGGCCAATTCTCAAGGCGAGATTGATGGCGGCCGTGAGAGCTCCATTACCAAGGTCCCGTTCAAAGCGGGCGTAAGATGCTAAGGTCAAGAGTAGAAGGGCTTGAACTTTGAACCCATCTTCAGGTGTGTTGGGGTCGAAGACAAGATTGTTTCTCTTCCGATAAACATCTGAACAGTCGTATGAATGATGGCTAGCTATGAAACAGATAGCGTTTCTCAGATGAGCGGGAAAGATAGTTCGATCTTGCAGATATATCCTGCGTGGAAGGATGAAGCAGTAGCTCGAAGGTGGCCATGCATTTGACCCGGAGTATGCCAAGACCCAGGCTGAGCTGGCCGGTATCACGTGAGATTGTGGGGACACCAAGGCTCTTTTATCGAGACTGTTTTCTATGATTTGCAGTAGTAATCGACCTTTACGAATGAGTAAATCAGTCCTTTAACATTTTTGAGTATTTTCCTGGTTGTCATGACAGCCAAGGTATGCCATGCCAAGGACATTAGGAGCGAGGAGGAAAAGAGTAGTAAACAAATAATGGTGTAATTGTGTACCACGAATCTGCTAAATGATCCTTAGCATTCATCCCCGACTCTTCTAGTCAAAGTGCACCTGGGTGGGATCCTTCAGCTTTCAGGCTGGGCCCTGTCCTCCTCTCGGGCGGATGTCCTTTCGGATGACTCAGACAGAGCGTACAAATAAAGTTGGCATCACTAATGTTTACCAACGGGAACGGAACATGATTATCGATAGTCTCCCACGGTACGATGTTAGAACTATCCAGACGATGGATTTCGTCAGTCAACTGCGGTAAGCCTTTCGTACATTAGTTTATACACGTGACACGCTCCCTCACCAAATCTTAGCCACTGATTCAAGTGTTCCAAGTGTTTTCCAAAGTGTTCTAACCCCAGCTCACAGACGACATTCGGAACGCTAGATCTGAGCAGATCTTTGGTGCTGCACCTGTGCACATACTTAAGGGTACCCGCCGGCGTTCGAGTTCTGACGCCGGGAGCTTACAGTCATATGACGGAGGCCCTGGCTGATGTTCAGTGCACATCGACATCGAATGGGTCAGCACAAAGACTGACATTCAGTTGGACCATATCTTGGCCGTGCTAATGACGACTATTTGAGCATGCAGGCAGCTCCAAGCGCTGTGATCCCTTGAATTCACGATCATCGGCTGTCTCTGCCACCACTCTGTACTGATGCGGTTCGGTCTTCGCTGGCATGGAGATCTGCTTCTACGTTCTCGATGGTGTTGTGTTCTGTTCACCCCTTCGTTAGCTGACCTTGTCCAAAGCTCCTGAGGCTGCAGGCGCAGGTGATTCGGGTACGTGCCTGCCCTGACAGACGTCGACCGACGACGTGACTGTCGTTGCCTCAAGATCCTGCCCACCACGAGTCCCACGATCGGAACGACGCCCACTACCAGGCCGACAATGGCGAGGACAGTATCTGTTGATATTGACATGGCTTGAGCAGTGCCACTGACTGAATTCTTCTATGGGGTATGCGATCGAACTACCCGCTGAATACATGAAGAAATAGGATGCGAAGAGATGGATAATCATGCCTAAGCTGGAGACGACCAAGCGCCAGGAGCTTGACGTTGTTGGTAACACAGCGTCGTCTGTTCGATGGCTGTCGACCAAATGTCTCGGAGGAATGTGATGTTTTGTGTGCTACTCCGCCAGCTGTGGACATGGGTCATGCAAGGGGCCGCACAACCTGGCATGGAGATCTGCTTCGACGTTCTCGATGGTGTTGTGTCCTGTTCATTCCTTCGTCAGCTGACCTTGCCCAAAGCTCCTGAGGCTGCAGGCGCAGCAGATTCGGGTACGTGCCTACCCTGACAGAAGTCGATCGACGACGTGACTGTCGTTGTCTCAAGATCCTGCCCACCACGAGCCCCACGATCGGAGCGAAGCCCACGACCAGGCCGACAATGGCGAGGACAGTATCTGTTGATAGTGACATAGCTTGAGCAGCACCACTGCCTGAATGCTTCTTTGGGGTATGCGGTTGAACAACACGCCAGATACACGAAGAAATGGGGATGCGAAGAGATGGATAATCATGTCTACAAGCTGGAGACGACCAAGCGCCAGGAGTTTTGACATTGGTGGTTACACAGCGTCGTCTGTTCGACGGCCGTCAACAAACTGTCTCGGAGGAATGTGATGTTTTGTGTACCATTCTGCCAGCTGTGGACATGGGTCATGCAAGGGGCCGCACAACCTCCCCTTGTGCACCTCAACACCAAGGACGCATCTGCTCGACACAACATTGGCATGCAACCACGGCAAGCTCTGACGGCGAATGTGGGCAGAACGACATGCGTCGACGGCACGACTTGACGGTGCGCCAGGAGAGAAGGAGCTTCTGAACATGTCAGGAAGGCTGATTGTGGATGTTGTTGTGTGACGAGGAAGTGATCATGCTTCAAGGTTGCACAAGCAGCAGGAGCCAGCGGCAGATGCAAGGCAGACTGGCCAGATCAGTGTTGATCCAGACTGCCATGAATACCAGTCACAACTTCGTTTCCGAGGAGACAAGGTTCTCATGCTTCGCGTCGACTTTTCAGCATCAGCTTGTTCAAATCGGTGCTTGGCCCCAATGAAGGTCATGCAAACTGGAGCGGCATATAGACAAAAGCCCCAAGGATCAACGAATTGCCATTGAGAAAGTGGAAACCATCTCCACGTTCGACTGCCTGCTCACATGTCAATGCAGAAGCGAAGACTTCTACATAAACTTGGGTCCGCCCATTTCTATCTTTCCAGAGGTATGGTCTTTAAATAATTCGGGATTCTGTTTCTTCTGCTTCTTCTGTTCCTTCTGTTCCTTTTGATTTCCCCGATGCCACCATGTCCTTACCTTTCTTCACCGTCTGTCTGCTCTGGGAGCAGCTCTCATTGCCGGATGGAGCTAACGAAGCGGACAGCGCCATGAAACAGTGGTTCGAGCAGCACGTCAGCAGTATCGAGCAGAAAGACGACGCCGTGGCTCTGGTGTCGTGCTTGCTTCCACGCACCCGATACGACCGAGTCTATGGATTGGGAGAAAAGCAGGTCACCGCCATCGTGGTCCGAGCTTGGGGCATCGGCACGAGTCGGCGGCAAGCGCTACAGAAGCTGCAAGACGACGGGAATGTCGATTGTGCTTCGGCCATCATGAAGACAGTGGCCGAGTCCGGTGAGCTGCGTGGATCCAAAACACCGCTGACCGTGCAAGAAGTCGACGTGACCTTAGATCGTGTCGCGGCCACCTGCGACTTCTCGAGTCCAGACCTTCGCAGACGACACGGCGACAGTTCTGGAACCACGGCATCAGATCTGCTGGTCGACATGTTCCGATGTATGTCGGCACCGGAAGTCAAGTGGGCGGTTCGTCTGCTGGTCAAGGACCTGAGGCCAGCCGTCGTTCCAGAGACGTTGACCTTGCAGCTGGTGCACGGCTGTCTTCCCCGCGTGCTCTCGGTGCTCAACTCGTTGTCTCATGCTTTGGCATTCATCCAGGGCGAAGAAGAGCAGCGAGGAAAGAAGCTAAGCAGTCAGGAGCTGCAGATCTCGCTCACACCCCAAGCTGGCACATTGGTTGGTTTACCACATTTCGAGAAAGCGCGCAGCATCGCTCATGGTCACCGACTCATGCACAACCAAGAAGTCAGTGTCGAGCGCAAGTACGACGGCGAATACTGTCAAGTCCACGTCTGGGGAGAGGGAGGTGGCCGCAGGTCGGATGTCGAGCTCTTCTCCAAAAGTGGTCGCGATTCTACGCTCGATCGTGCCTCCATCTTGCCCACATTACGACAATGTTTGGGCATGGGCACGACACGATGCCAGGTGCAACAGCACTGTATCCTGGTAGGAGAACTTGTGGTGTGCAATGACAATACCCGAGACATCATGCCCTTCTACAAGATCCGGAGGTACGTCACTCGGGAGGGTCGTCGTTTAGGATGTGCCGAGGACTCACCACCAGACCCTGACGAACATCTCATGATCATCTTCCACGACATTCTCCTGTGGGACGAGCACAAATGCATCGATGAGACCTACACACAGCGACGACGATACCTGCACGACCTCGTCGAGCCCGTCCCAGGGCGTGCCGACATCGGCGAGCAGATCGTGATGGACTTTGCTGCCTCGGAGAGTGCAGATCGCTTGGCCGGGCAAATGACCTTTGCTTTGACGCAAAAGTGGGAAGGGCTGGTGTTGAAAGCTTGTCAAGATCCTTACATTGGCGCTGATGGGAGTGTGGCACGGCACGTGAAGCTGAAAAAAGACTACATTCCTGGCTTGGGAGACTCGGCCGACCTCGCCGTCATTGGTGGTCGATGTGACCCTCTGACAGCAGACAGCCTTGGTCTGAGGCCAGGATCGTGGACGACGTTCTTCCTGGCTTGCCAAGAGTCAGGCGGGCGATGCCATGACGAAAGCGCGACCAGACACTTTCGCATTGTGGGACAGGTAACGCCACCCTCAGTCTCCGTGTCCGACATTCGCTTCTTGAATGCGCATGGCCGGCTGTCCCAGATGCAGTTCTCCACCCAGAATGACAGGGTGCACATCGTGACCGAGCTGAGAGGCAAGGCCTTGCCCACACATCTGTTCTCGCAGCCTGCAGTGGCTGAAGTCATCGGCGCCGGGTTTGACCGTCCTGCCGACGCCCGATACAGTACCCTCCGGTTTCCTCGTATCGTCAAGATCCATCACGATCGTGATCCGGATGATGTTGTTGATTTTGTCGAGTACCAGTGTATGGCACAGACGAGCTGTGAGACGCTGGAGGACGACGATGAGGCGAACGATTATCATTCATGGTTAGCCAAGTTGGGTCACGACCGCACAGACTGTGAGAGTGAGGCCGCCACCGCTTCTCGAACCGGTGAAGTGGACGACTCAGCGTCGCCGGGCGAAGATAGCCAGAGTGTTCACATAGATCCTGTGATAGGCAAGAAGCGACGGGC
>Ga0181469_101024_pt1 | contig 10551 bp, 10 predicted proteins | sample InSIn2SAF170_2_FD_119081 | JGI IMG/M metagenome (GOLD analysis project Ga0181469, IMG submission 119081) | Clean room microbial communities from NASA Spacecraft Assembly Facility at Jet Propulsion Laboratory, Pasadena, California, USA -... ... | reverse complement strand
TTTTCATTTTCAGAATTTTTCCTTTCATTTCCAAGTCAAAAAATGGCTCCTAGAGTGAAAGATGTTGCTTAGGCATATGCTGAAATGGTTGATAATCAAATGCATTGCAAATTTTGCCATAGAAAAACTAAGTTGGGTCCTAGGGTCATTAATAGGCTGAAACAACACTTGGCAGGGATTAGAGGCCAAATTACTTTATGTGAATCACCACAAATTGGGGAGATTAGGAAGGAGTTGTTAAATAGCTTTGAGAAGTTTCAAGAAGAAAAAGCTAGGCAAAAAGAAATAGAGGCTGAAATTGGGAGGAAGAGAAGTATACAAAAAATGATGGCTACCAACCCCCATTTTGATTTTGAGGGATCTTCTTCTATCCCTTGTACTGATGCATCCAACCCCTTCCGCTATGTTCCCCCCTCTTTGGAGTCTCTTCAAGAAAAGGGTAAGGGTAAAATGAAAAAGAAGGGTGACATGAATATCAAAAGTTATTTCACTGTCACACCCTCCTCTCCATCAGATGCACATGGTCATGAAGCTAGTAGAACTTTGCATCCCACTTTAGATGACCATTGGAAGAAAGAATTGAGAGAGACTGCTTGTGATTACATATCTAGAAGGTGGTATGATGATGATAAACCCTTCAATGCTTCCCATCCACCATATTATGCGCCTATATTTGATGCCATATTTGTTGCTAGAAAAGGCTTCAAAGGCCCTACTATGCATGAGTTAGGGGGTATCGTTTGCAAAAAGAGATTTTCTCCATTAATGAGTATTTGAAAGATTTCAAAAACTCATGGGAAAAAACAGGATGTACTATCATGTCAGATGGATGGAGCCATTTTTTGACTTGGAAATGAAAGGAAAAATTCTGAAAATGAAAACAAAAAAAAATAGCATTGCTTCAATGTTCATTTCTTTCACAAAAAACTCTCTTTTCAATTTTTAGATTTGCACAAAAAAAATAAAATAAACAAAAACAGATTTTTAGAAGTGAAAAAAATACCTCTAGGAACAAACGACCTCCTCAAAGTTGCTCCAAACCAACTCCTCAATGTTGGTCTAATGGCTTCCCAAGAAGCTCCTCATTGCTGCGCCAATGCTTGTGCAAGACTCCTTATTGCTGCTCCAAAACTAAACTCAACAACTCTTAACAAACTCCTCACAAGTTCTCACTCAAATGCAATGAGATGGCTGTGAGGAAATGAGAGGGGTTGGGTAGCTTTTATAGGGTTTGGGAGAGGGAAATGGACCCCAAAGAACCCAACAGAAGAAAAGAATGGGCTTTGGGGTCCCAAAACAACACAACAAAAAAAAAAGTCACTTTTCGGCCGTGCCCACCGACCCGGCGGGGTTATTACCGAGTCGGTCGAGTTGAACTGGCCACCGAGCCAACCTGGCCAAGCTTTGGCTTGGCCTTTCTTGGCCATTTCGAAGTCGGTTCAGCCGATTCTTAAAACAATGGCCTCTGCAGCTTTTGCGTCCTCTACGTTGGCCTCCTTAGCTTCTACCTCAACCCTCCCATGCTCTGTGCTGCCTCTTCCGGCTCTTTGTTGCCTCTCTGATATGTATTCTTTGGCCTCTTGCCGAATTGCCCCTCACTGCGGTTGATCACTTGTTCAATTTCCTTAGCAAACCTCGTTCTAGAAAATCAAACTGACTGATCTCACTTGGTGTGTCTCCAACTGACCCTCAAGCCTTCTCATATACTTTTCTTGTTGACGATTAAGTCCCTAATCAACGACTAAGATTAGATCTGGCTTGACCCTTGTCTCTTAGAACTTTCTCACCCATTTTATATTAATAGTAAATACACATTAATATTTTAATTTTTCGAAGTTTAGAGTTAGGGGCCCATTAAAAATATTAATTATTTTAATCTCTCTTCATCTGGGTGGAATTTCTCCAAACGATTTCTGGGTCTTGGAGATCACATGTGCCTTAGCCTCTCGACCAATTTTCATGGCTAGAGCACATTTGATGCTACCTGTTGTCACACAAAGTGTCTAGGCACCGCGACAACGCTCAAAGTAAGGGTTGTCACTCTAATCCTTACTCACTCCGTTTAGACACTCTCCTAGACAAGTCAAGGGGGGTGGTCCCTAAGGTGAATGAATGAGAATAACCTGTGAAACACAAGCTCTAGGAGACATAAAAATGGACAATTTGATGAATTTAAAACAAATCTTGGTCAGCTGAGATGGATAGATTAAACAATTAATACAAACAAGACACAATCACAAGAAAAAATGATTTTAGACCAATGCCTTTGCATTCAATTAACCATAGACTAAACAAAACAAGTTATCCTGAGCTGTTTATCAATGTGACGAATAGTGACGATCATGAATGATTGAATGTCAACGCCCAAAAATTTATCATGCAAGGGTTTCTAGCAATTAAATCCTGTGAAGAATTATGAAATTTAAATGCTAAGCAATGATTCCAAATTTAAAATGATTTTCATTAATAATCTAGATTTACAATAATTTATCATTCTCCAATAGTCAATGATTTTAAAACATTAATCACACTTGACAATAGAAAAATCACTATCACGAAAGGACACCCAGGAACTTTAGATTAACAATTTAATTATTCCTTAGACAATTAATTTAATGTGGTAAATGAGGAAATTAATTTTTTAATGTGACAAAAGTAAAACAAATCAAAAGGGCTAATAAATTGAAATTTTAATAGGCCATAGGCCACATTAAAATCTTTAATGTGAAAGTGCAAATCCTCTTTTGGTTTAATTCTTTTAGGAATTTTAAAGTCACATAAATGAAATTTTTAATTTTTAGATTTTTTTTAATGCTTTTTAAATGTTTTTGAATATTTTTTAAATGATTTAAATGAAAACAAAATATATAAAAAAAATTAAAGCAAAAATGTAAAACAAAACCAAAAAAGATAAAAAATTAAAATCAAAATAAGACAAACATGGGATTAAAAAGAAAAGAAAATAAACAAAATTAAATCAAAATAAAAAGTAAATAAGAAATCGAATTTTAAACAAACCTAAACCTAACTCATGACCAGAAAAAGGAAATAAAAAAAAGAAAATGAAATCAAATTATGTCTAACCCTAACCCATACAAATGAAAACAAAACAAAGGAAAAGTCGAATTGCTTGAGTGTTGTGTATGCAGGTGTGGAGAGGCTTGATGGCGGAGAAGAGGAAGAGGTTTTATGGAGATAAAATAAAAATAAAAAAATTGCAGAGAAAGATTAGGGTTGATGGCAGTGGATTTGATGGAGGAGAAGCAATTTTTTTTGGAGGGGATGAAGGTTGCAACAGAAAAGAAAAACACAAAGAAAAAAATGGAAATTTGTAGCCGAATATGATGTAAGTTGAAGAGACAATGAACCAAGCAAGTTGGAAGAAACGCAACAGACATAGGCGCTATGATTTTGGCAGCAAAGGGTGAAAAATGGTAGCTAGAAAACCTTTAAAAATATTTCCAGAAATTTTGATTAAAATATTGAATCCTTTTGCTTTAGATTTCCTTGAAACCCTTGTAAAAAATTCTAGATTTAAAATTTTCAAACCCTTGGGCTGCAAAAATTTGAATAATATCCCTGCAAAGTGATATTGATAAACCCAAAGATCCAAATTTTACCCTCCAGGGCCTAGTTCTGGACTCTACACAAATTTCTTTCTCATATTTGTCGCTGCACGACAAGAAGAAAACACCCAAATGATATATACAATGATAAAAACTAAAACTCAGAAAAACCCATGTTAGAAAAATAATTACAAAATTTATAAACTGCAAGCTCTAATCAACCAGTTCTATCATTATGCCGCACAAAATAATTAAATGTTTAAATTTTAAAGGAGGTGCTAACTCGAAACCCTTTGTGCATCACCAACAAAAAATCTTATGATAAACCCATAGCTAATTTAGCTGGGCTCTTCAGGAAACACAAATTGAGAGTTTGCTGGTCCAACTGAAAACTTCCCCTAACACCCGAGGATCTAAAATCAAGATTTCCCTGCAAAACTCAATCCAACCATTAAAAATAGAGCGAAAAAAATAAAACTCAGACAAATAGAGATACCTGCTATTATGTTTAAAATTTAGATTATTATTCAAACCCCAGCAACTGAGCAAGATCCCTATACTCAAATCACTCTTTAGAAGCTATCATCAATGGCTTTAGAAAAAATTATGCATGAAAACAACGCATCTTACAGTATTCCCATGAAGAGTAACACCAACAGAATTTAACCGAAAGTCTTTCTTTATTATCCAGAAAAAGATTACACAAGAGCTTCTTGCTAAGCACACGACTCAAAGGTCGGATGAATCGACTGACAAATGACCTCCTATTTAAAGATAAATCCTTCAACGGCTAGTTTGAGTGATCCTCGTCAAAGCAATTTCGACCGTTGATGAAGATTAAAATTTCTTTTAATTTAATTTATCGAAATATTTAATTCTTGAGGAAATTCGAATTTTTTAATTAAATGCATTTTAATTAACTCAAAAACAATTTTTTTGAATTAATTTCCCCAAAAATTTGACTTTGATTTAATTCCCAAGGATCAAAGGTTTAAAATTTAGCAAAATAATTAATTTACCTTAGTCTCGGGATCTTTTAAAATTTAATTTTTAAGGATTGACGAATTTTGCCTTTGGAGAATTTAGATTTATCTAGGACGTAGAGTTAATTAAATTTTTGGCTTAAGATTTTAATTAATTTTTGGCTGGAAAATTTAATTAATTAACCTGCGGGGATAAATGATTTTTCCAACCCTCAAGACACTTTACATCATGATTTTCATATTTTTTATATCATAAGAGGGAAAATCCATTTGTAATGGACCTTAATAGACTACCCATTTCTGCGACACAAATATAATCTAGCAGACCAAGCAATTTGTAATAAAATACCCTAACCAAATAGTTAGGATTATTTCCAAATAAATTTTACATAGACTCGATCTAGAACACTAGGACTCGCCTAAGATCCTAGCGACAAAATCCATTCCAGCTTTGGGGTAAGACTAGAGGGGAAAACTCTGTCGACCATCCGAGAATGGATCGGTGAGACAAAAAACCTCTCAGAATGGAGATCATTGCTAGAAAGGTAGGTTTACCTAGGTTGTTACTTACATGACATGGTTCTGGTGAAATTATTTACATCATATTCATGCAGAATGGGTTTACATTATGACATGATGATCAGGTTGATGATGATAGCTGGATGACACATACACATTGATCAAACGCTATTCCTTTTGCGAAAAAAAGGGGGTGTATTGCTATGGGTCATTGACAAATAGTGGTCAATACTACCCAAAGTCAACACTCCCTCTTAGCGAGGAATGTACTCTAGCAATGCTTCACCATAGAAGCATCACACTGATATTTCGCATCGGTGCTCTGTGCTGATGCTTGGCTTGCTGCTCCACATCCATCGTGCTGTGGCTTCCTATACTGCTGCGCATGACACTGCCACTGCCACTGCTACATCTGTACTGTAGCTCCCTCTCAAAATGCTCTCTCATGTTGCCCGTAGCACTGCCACTGCTAACTGCTGCACTGCAACTCAATTACCGAGAAGTAACTGACTACACCCAAACATTGACATCTTGGTCAATCTAGAAGCCTTGTGATGCTAAAGCTACCTTTGATGCTATCCTATGCTCCCTTTGTTGCCACGACACTGTTGCAAACACCTCTCTGCCTCTCACACTGCTATGATCTCTATTGTGCTGCTACATATTTCTGCACTCTAGCCTTGCCTTGTTGGTCCACCACACTTTGCTCCACCCGACAACTGTCATCATGCTATTGTTGTTAAGGGATGCCGTAGTCGGATGTGATCCAAGAGTTTGGGTACCTCAAGGATCCGGCCCCTCTTCTGTGGTCCTCACAACTACCGTTCTATGTTTCCCCACCTCTTGTCTAGAGGCGCATGAGAACTCATGGCACAATTGTCATCAGTATCGACATCCTTCTCTGCCTTTGCTATAGTAGCCCTTGAGTCGGAAGCTTCTCCCTTGCCTTTCTTCCTGGGGCACTGAGATGCATAATGTCCCAATTCCCCACAGTTGAAGCACTTGACCTTGGAGATGTCTTTCTTCTTCCTCTTTTGAAACCCCTGCTGTCCCGCAGATGCTAGAGTTGCATCCTTCTCCTCCTTCTTGATTCGAACTCCTTTCCTGCTACTCCCCGCCTTGGTCATTCTCTTGATCTCTTCTTGTTGGAGAGCTGCCCACATATCCTCCAAACTGGAGAGAGTCGCTTTGCCCAAGATGCTTTGGACAAATGTCTCCCACTCCTCGGAGACTGCATTTAGGGCAGTCCTGACCATAAACTCAGGATCGTGTGTAGACCCCATGGAAGTAAGTTGGTCGCGAATCCTGCACAACTTGAGAAGGAAGGGATCTATCTCCTCTCCTTTCTGCATCTGATATGACCTCAGCTGATTTTCCAATAACATCTTCCGTTGCACGGAAGAGCCCTAGTATAAGGTGGTTAGGGTCTGCTACATCTTCCTTGCTGTGTTCTTGTCAACAATATGTGGTATGACATCATCCATGACACTGTTTAGGATCATGCATTTTGCCTTCGATTGGGCCTCCTCATACTTCTCATTTGCATCAGTTGACACTGGGACAACTACAGTTCTTAAGGCATAGCCCTTGATGCGATGTTTATCCAGGATTGCCAGGATCCTGGCCTTCCAAATGACAAAATTGGAAGCCCCATGCAATCTGTCCCGATCCCTCAATCCTTTCACTTCCACCTCTGCTCCTCTTCTCTAGACTCCCTTTAAGTCCTTATTTCCCTCTTTGAAATCCTCTAGCCAATTGTCGAATCACTCCCAATCCTCCCTTGCCGCTGCAACCCTGATCTAGATTTCTTGGCTAGAAATCTATCGAGGTAGTGCTTCCCTCTACCTTGGTTTAGTCTCCTTAGACACTATTCTGCACTGACAGAAACAACGTCCCACGAACTCCTCTATCAGACCAGGTAGTAACTCCTCGAAAACAACTTATTCATATTCATTCAGGTTGGTCTTTATTATATACATGAGGGAGGATTGTTCACTTCATCTCCTGGTGACTATTCATATTTCTTATTATTTATTTACATCAGTTACACTTATTCACCCAATCCTGATGATTAGGTGTCAACATTCCCCCCCTTAATCTGAAGGGATGTTGGTGAGTCCAAGCATCGTTTTGAATCGTTCAAGCTTTTCTTTTCCAAGCGCTTTGGTGAAGATGTCTGCAATTTGCTCATTAGTGGAACAATGGCGGAGACGGATTGTTTTGGCCTCAACATGATGTCGAATCAGATGATATTTAGTATTGATGTGCTTTGTTCGATCATGGAACTTTGGGTTCTTGGCCAACTTTATTGCCGACGTATTGTCAATCATGAGTGGAGTCGATTGTTCTTGTTTTACCTGCAAATCTTCAAGAATTTTTCTGAGCCACACAATTTCTTTTGTTGCTTCAGCTGCTGCCACATATTCTGCTTCTGTTGTGGAATCTGTTGGCACTGATTGTTTGCGTGATCTCCAGGAGACAACTCTTGATCCAAGACTCATAAAATAACCTGAAGTAGATACCCCAGTTTCTTTGTCTCCATCGAAGTCTGAATCAGAGTATCCAATCAAGTTGAAGTCGTCCACCTATGTATACTTGATTCCAAAGTCTTGAGTTCCCTTCAAGTACCTTAGAACTCTTTTTGCAGCAAATCAATGTCCCTCACAAGGCTTTTGCATAAACCTGGATAGGATTCTAACAACAAACGAAATGTTTGGTCTGGGAGTAGTTAGGTAGTTGAGACTTCCTACAAGCTGTCTATACTTTGTTGCATCCTCAAATTTTTTTCCTTCAATGGATGTGAGCTTTAAGTTTTGTTCCATTGGAATAGTAAGAGGATTGCATTCTGTCATGACTCATGCCAAACTTGTTCAACAGATCTCCAATGTACTTTTGGGAAAGGAATATGGACTTCGGATGTTGAGTTACTTCAATACCAAGATAGTAATGAACATAGCCCAAATCAGTCATTTCAAAACCTTTCTTCAATTCCTTCTTTATGGATGCAATGTAGCTTTCTTTGTTCCTTGTCATCAAAAGATCATCTACATATACCACAAGATATACAATTGTTTTGCCAACTTTCTTGACAAATAAAGTTGCGTCATCAAGATCATAATGTTTGAAATTGAGTTTCAGAAGATGCTCAGTTAGTTTTTCATATCAGGCTCGTGGTTCTTGTTTGAGGCCATACAAGGATTTCACAAGTTTGCATACTTTATGTTCATGTCCTTTCACAGTGAATCCTTCAGGCTGGGACATAAAAACATTTTCTTTTAGATCTCCATTCAAGAAAGCAATTTTTACATCCATTTGATGGACTTTCCAACCATTCTGAGTTGCTAGGGCAAAGATTGTCTGGATGGTAGCCCATTTTGCGGTGGGGGCAAAAGTCTCCTCATAATCGATCACTTCGTTCTGTGCAAAACCTTTTGTCACAAGCCTGGCTTTGTGCTTGTCAAGTGAGCCATCTGCTTTATACTTGTTCTTGTAGACCCACTTGCAACCAATTGGTTTGGTTCCTAATGGAGGATCAACCAGCTTGTAAGTGCCATTCTTTATCAGGGCATCATACTCCTTTTGCATCGCTTCTTACCATTCATCATGAGAAGTAGCTTCTTTGAAGGAAGTTGGTTCGAAATCTGTGGACAAATTCAATTCACAATCATAAAAAACATCCATATCAATAGGTGAATCAGAGTCATCTACATCACCTCCGTTTTGCCGATTTGAATTTCTAGTTCTTGTCTTTCCAACCTCATCAGGATGAACACTTTCAAGTGTCTTTGTCAGCGACTTTGGGGGATCTTTCTCAAATTGTCCAAGCTGCTCCATTGATTGAGTTGGGACTGAATCAAGATTGAGTCTCCCAATTCTATCAATCACATCACTTAAAGCATCATCTGTTGTTGGAGTTTCATGCGGGGGAGAGGGTTCTTCAGAAGAAGATTCCACATGTTGATCTAGTTTAGGAATCCCCCCTTCAAGATGTGGAATCTGATTATCAAATTCTTGAAATATTTTTGCATTTGCGAATCTATCCAAGCGATCAAGTTGCCGCTCAACAACATTGTCAGTTTTGGATGATTCAAGAAAGATTACATCTCTAGATACAACAAACTTTTTATTGACTTCATCATAAAGACGGTATGCTTTGGAGGTGTTTGAATACTCTAAGAAGATACACTTACGACTTCTTGCACCAAGTTTGTTTCTATGTACCTTTGGTGTCAAGGCATAACAAGTGGAACCAAAGACCCTGAGATGCTTTACCGCGTGCCCATACCACATTTCATATGGAGTCTTGTTTCTAATAGCATTATATGGACATCTATTCTTTATATATACGGCACATAGAACTGCATCAACCCAAAACATCAAATTTACATTTTTGAAAAACATCATGGAGCGTACCATATTTCAGATTGTCTTATTCATTCTTTCAGCTACACCATTCTGTTGGGGATTATAAGGCACAATTGTTTATTGTTTGATCCCATGTTGGCGAAGATAGTTTTCAAATTCATTTGAAGTATATTCTTTTCCATTATTAGTGCAAATAGAGCCAATATGAGATTGTGCATCATTTTCAATCCATGTATGAATGTTTGAAAAGCATCAGATTTGTTCTTCAATAAATAAACCCAACACATTCTGGTGTAGTCATCAATAAATGTCATCATATATTTATTTCCATTTGCAGAAGGAATAAGCATTGGACCACATAAATCTGAATGAATGAGTTCAAGTTTTCTATGTGCTCTTGAATGTGAATCATGAAAAGACTGTTTGCTATGCTTTCCTAGAATGCAAGTGTCACATTGCTTAAGTTTCCTAGGAATTGTAGGCAAACTAGCAACACCATTTTTCTTCAACAAGCGGAGGCTGTCATAGTTCAAATGTCCAAATCTAGCATGCCATAATAAACTTGATGGAAGTGTACCTTCATAATGAGAATTGTATGAGAAATGTTGTGCACGAGCAGAGGTACCTTGCAGCTTGAAAAGCCTTTCTTCTTCTATTCCCCTCATGACAAGTGAGTGGTCAGATGCTTTTCTCACCTCAAGCTTGCCATCAAACATATGAATGGAGTGACCTTGTTGGTGGATGTGGACCAAGGACAAGAAGTTTCTCTTCAGCTGTGGGAGATATAGAACATGATGCAAAAGGAAGTCTGGAAGACCAGGCAATTTAAGCCTGATTGTGCCAAGCCCTGATGGCTTGATTTTTGATTGGTCTGCAAAGTATACTGCTCCATCAACATTGTCAGTAAATTCTTCAAAAAGATCTTTTCTATGAGTCATGTGGCAAGTTGCTCTTGAATCAAGCAACCAATCATTTTTCCAAGAAGCAAGTGTAAAGCAGATGGCTCACTTGACAAGCACAAAGCCAGGCTTGTGACAAAAGGTTTTGCACAGAACGAAGTGATCGATTATGAGGAGACTTTTGCCCCCACCGCAAAATGGGCTACCATCCAGACAATC
>Ga0181469_100721_pt2 | contig 10563 bp, 5 predicted proteins | sample InSIn2SAF170_2_FD_119081 | JGI IMG/M metagenome (GOLD analysis project Ga0181469, IMG submission 119081) | Clean room microbial communities from NASA Spacecraft Assembly Facility at Jet Propulsion Laboratory, Pasadena, California, USA -... ... | reverse complement strand
TATCAACTCCATATGGCAACTAACAAATGAGCAATGGAATACTGTGAATAAATTCCCGCAATTAGCATCCCTGGCTACAACCCACTTCAAGCAGATCTACAAGGCACCTCCCAATGCCACTCTTTCTGAAGTCATACGAGTAGCACAACTATTTCCTCGATTTGTAGACCAGGAGACTACCATGGAGTTGAATAGGGGGGTCTCAATGGCGGAACTTGAGGCTACCTTGAAATGGTTCAAGCGTGACAAGAGTCCGAGACCAGATGGTTGGTCAGTGCAGTTCTACACAGCATTTTTCGATACTCTTGGAAAATATATTCTTAAAGTTGTTGAAGAGTGTCAAATCAATGCAAAGATGTATGAGGCTTTAAATACCACCTTCATCTCCCTCATCCCCAAATCAGACAACCTAGCCTCCTTCGATGACTTCTGTCCCATCTCCCTATGCAACTATATATAAAAATCATTACCAAAATCATAGCTAATCACCTCTGCCCCATCCTATCCACACACATATCTTTTGAACAATTTTCCTTTCTGCAAGATCGACAGATCCATGGGGTTGTTGGAACTGCACAAGAAGTATTGCACTCTATTCAAACTAAGAATATGAAAGGTATGATCTTAAAGGTAGACCTCTCAAAAGCCTTTGATCGAGTAAGTTAGTTGTACATTAGAATGCTTCTAACTCATCTAGGTTTCCCTTATGAATTTATAAAATGGATTATGTGCTACATGACAAATATATCTTTCAATGTCCTTGTCAATGGGGTGGCATCGCCCTTCTTTCACCCTGAGAGAGGTCTCAGGCAGGGTTTCCCTCTGTCCCCATTATTATTTTTTCTCATCATGTAAGCGCTCAACAAACTTATAAAAGAAGAGCATAGTAGGGGAAGACTTAAAGGAATCGAGATCACTAATAGATGCAATCTGGCTCATCTACATTTTGTAGATGATATGCTAATCTTCCCTAATGGTGGGACTGGAGATCTGACGATATTACAAAACACAATCTCACTATTTCAATTGGCTACAGGCATAGTCATCAACAACACCAAATCCACCATTATAGCCACTGGATGCTCCCCCCATGAGATTCAGTATGCACTTCATAGATTCCATTTCACCCTTCTGCGGATGGAGGATGGCCTTATATATCTGGGATATAGGCTAAAGCCCCATGGTTACAAGATAGCAGACTAGACATGGTTAATCTCCAAGATGGAAAGAAGGCTCAACATCTGGCATCATAAGTACCTCTCCAAAGCAGGAAGGCTAGTACTCATCAAAGTTGTTCTTGAAGCCACTCTGGTATATTGGATGTCTTTGGCATGGATACCCAAAGGTATCCTCTCCAGAATCCAAAATCTTTGTTGTAGGTTCCTCTGGAAGGGAAATTAGGCAGGGAGAATATGTGCTTGGGCCAAATGGGAATCGCTTACTCTCCCAAAGAAATGGGGAGGTTGGGGCATTAAAAAGCTAGAAGACTTCTCCTCTACACTGGCAGCCAAGCTTGGATGGAAATTGATCACTTCAAATAGCCTTTGGGCCATGGTGGCCTCTCCAAAATACATAGCCCCACTAAATTTGATGGATTGGCTTCGACTACCACATTGGAACAAAACAGGGATATTAGTCATCTGGAAAGCTGTGTTAAATTCAATGTCCATTATCCGGGAATGAATTACTAGGAGAATTCAATCAAGCACATCAGTGCGCATAGGACTAGATCCTTGGATCGGATGCGGTGATGCCCACATGTTGCCCGAAGATCATAAGCTTCATCTTAGCAATGTGAGTATCACTATTGTCAACCACATAGCAGATATGCAGTGCACCACCTTCTTACAGAAAGCCTGGAAAATGGCTTGGAGCTTTAATATCCCTCAGCACTAGCAACAACATTGGGCGGATTATACGGCAGCACTAATAGAATCACATATCAGAATTGTTGAAGGGGAGGATGAGATAATTTGGGCACATGCAAAAAATGGGATATACTCCCCCAAGGTGGGATATCTTTGTTTAGCTAATATTCATAGACCACAAGCTATCAGACGCTGGTGGAAAAACTTGTGGAAACTAAAAGCGCCTCCCAGGAACCGATTATTCATGTGGACAATTCTCAAAAAATAAGGCTCCCACTAGTGACAATCTAATCAAACGAGCTCAGCATGGACCTTTTTGGTGTTGCTTATGCAAGAACAATACTGAATATACAAACCATCTTTTCCTCACTTGCCTGGCCACTAAGGACCTCTAGAAATCTATTTTATCAAGCATCCCCACCCAGTATAGTTGGCAGTGTCATACAGTAATGGAAGCTTGGTGCACATGGTGGATTTCTGCAACCCCGACCAAGGCTAGAAACCTACCTCTCCTCATTTGTTGGGCAATATAGATAGCTCGTAATATATACATCTTTCAAGACACCACTCCTCATTGGCCCTCCATCACTGCCTGCCTCTCGGCAGACTATCACACCATTCCTAATGAAGAGGAAAATCCTTCCCCAAGACACATTGTCCCTGAAAACATCAATAACGCTCAACCCTGGGCTCATTTTAATGATTTAGCACAGGAAGACGGGTGTGGGGGTGGATCCATCCTATATCTTTCTGAATACCATCACTTCCAAATCCAAAATGGGTCTGGGGAGGGGCACAAACAACTTTGTAAAATTGATTACTACTAAATATCTCATTCAATTTGCTTTGGAAAAACAATACAGTAATCTTCAAATTTTTGGGGACTCAAAAATTATATGCAACTGGATAAACAAATCTTCTAACTGCTCTGCTTATACTCTGAGGCCTATACTGGATGAGACTTGTTGGGCTGTTAATATGCCATTATTATCGTCACTTTTGAACGCTTATTCCACCCATTTCTACCATTCTTCATCACGTCATTTATCATAATTTATCATATAATTCTATTTTACAATGATTTATGCTCTTATGTAAAAATATTATTTATTCTCCTTTATTTCTAATAAATTGATGATTATGCATTATTTTCTCAATGAAAGTTTAATAAATTGGTTATAACATTATTCGCCATTTTTAGCCTTCAAGATAATTTCCAGATTGAAGATTTGATCATTAAAAGTGCCAACTCAGAAATGCGCTGGAATAAGAAGTGATAGTTTTGCGGTTGAGATTCTGAGCAAATGAAGATGAATCTGGAAAATATAGAACATGGGTTTTGTCCAAAACGGACCAAATTAACTTTAGTGAAGAATGGTTTGCCCAAATTCAGCTTGTATTGAGAGAAACGCAGGGTTCTTTGAGCATAATTTTCTCAGATTCGCTGTGTGGCCGTTTTCTAAATCTCAGCTGCAAAGCCAAATTCGCCTTGCTCTTGTTGAAAGATGGAAATGTATCTTCTTGTTGATCAATTGGTTGGAAACAATCTAATTTTGTAATAGAAATCATGTTGTAATTATCTCTGTTGTAACTTCTCTCTGATCTCTCTCTATTTAAATGAAAACAGAGATCAGAGAGGGGGAGGGATTCGAATGATGGAATTGAGGATGAATTAGAGATTCGGAATTGAGGATGGCAGAGAGAATGCATAATGGCTGAGAGATGGAGAGATTTCTTGTTGTAATCCACTGTAACTCTGCTTTGATATTTTAATATAAATCTGGTTTCCATTCCATCTTTGATCCTGAAGTAACCCAGCAGCATCCGCTGGCGGCTAAGGGCCCAGCCTCTGGTGGAGTACGCTGTTGCTGCTGTATATTATCTTCTTGGTTTATGCGTGGTTTTTCTTATTATCGTTATTTGGTAATCTGGTATGTTCTATTATTTTACATCACGGTTCTGTTATGTCTGATTTATGATCAATTGAGTAATATCATTCTCTATGACAGGAACGTCGTATTGATTCATCTTGACTTGGAAACGCATTGATGTTCTTTTAATCATTGATATAACGTTGCTAATCCTTACAGAATTTATTGTTGTTCAATTACAGCGTATCCGTGTTGTAACACTTATTAATTGGTATTACTGAATTCATCTTAGAGATTATATTTCCTTGCGATTGTTGAATCTATTGACGTTGTTGTTCCATTATAAAAGACAATCATATTCTTTATAACTAAGACTGATAAGTGGATTACCAAGATCAGATTACCATTAAGGGGTGTTGTGTGTTACGTTGATGTGTATTTCTGTTTGGCTTTCAAGCGTTGTTCCGCATTTCATCATTAATCAATGTTGTTCTATTTTTGTGTGCTATTCGATTCATCCTTCAAAATAGAAGATTGTTATTTGATTTCTGTAGGACATGATTGTTTCATTTATTTTTGTAGATTAAGGTGGTGTTGTTTATAAGAATTAGTTGTTGTTACATTTCCTAACTACTGTTCCATTTCTTGTCATTTGAAAATCATCATTTCTTTGGTGTGCAGAAGGTCTGAGACTGTAGTGAACATTGACATATGCTGCCTAGTTCCCAGTTTGATGATCCTTCTTTTGAGTGTTTAATGAATGAATCAAATAGTGTTTAATTCTAGTATTTTAGCATTACTATTCCTTTCCATTAATAAATCACTTTTGTTAGATGAAGCTTTGCTGTTCATTTCTGTTGATTCATTGCAAGAGTTTACTTTTAAAGAGTTTTCCTAGTTTACTTTCAATAGCAACTTTAGTTCAATTTCGATTTCCTTTTAATTGCTTTAAAGCAGGACTGTCAACTATAGAGAACATTGGTTATTGCTTCCTCGTTCCCAGACTGATTGTCTTGTTCTAGTTGATTTCCATTGTGTCAATCTCTAGAGGAATGAGTTATTGCTACTGTATCCTTGATTGATGTTTGCTACTGTGAATAGTTGGATTTCAAAGCATTTGAGTTTATGTTGTTGTAGTTAAATTTCTTTTCAAGCATCCATTTACTTTTAAGCGCTATACTACAAAACATTACTCTTGAGTAAATAGCTGCCTTAGACTGAGTACACTCTTGAAATAAAAAGTCGTCCTGGGTTGATAATTAATGTGAGGCAAGTAGGAGTTAAAAAGACACCTTTTTATCGCTCGACAAGACTCACAGGCTCATCACATATTTTGATTCTTTTGCATGTCGTCATATCTACAGGGAACACAACACATCTGTCGATCAGTTATTCAAGGAAGTTGTGATTCGGCCTCTTGGCACATGGCTAATCCAGGAGCAAAGGGATGGTGCATACTATCAGTACTACCACCGACCTTACATGGATAATACAGTCTAACTGGCTCAATAAGAGCCTGATATTTTTGCTTATGTTAATATTATGTTTTCTTTTAAATTATCAGATGTATATAAATGACAATCATACTTACTCTCTATGTAGAGTTTTTTTATAAACGTTGATATGAACAACACTAAAGGCAGCGCCTCCCTGCATGGAGTGCACTATTTCTATTTGGATTATTTTCTCACTTGATAGGCACTTAACCTCACATATAGCATATGTGTTTCACATCTACAATATGTAATTTTCCTTTACTAATGAAAATTATGATTTTTCCAAGGGGAAAAAAACTATTCTAGAAGTCAATTTTATAACTAATTAGGAAGTTAGATTGGGGCAGAGGAATAAAAGTTTGAAAATGAAATTTTGTGGGGCTTCAGAGTCCAGTACTGGTGACTAACATTGTAATAATAAATTCTCTCTAAAATCGAAGAATACATAGCAATTTTGATTCCAACTTTGGGACTAGTTGCAGAAAATTTGTTTTCCTCTTTGTGTTTTCATTCTTTCATTTAATGCTTTTCCTCTATCAACATGAAGGTAATGAAGTTGTTGACTTCTTTTATTCAACATATTTACTATTGTTGTCTTCTCAGCAGAGAGTACCTGCAAATATTATTTAAAGAATCCTTAAAGGGTGCTCCACAATGTTGTAAATGCATCCACACTTGCTCATTCTTTCATGGTTCTTTCTGTAGAAGTTATATTCATATGATTAATTTCCCAAGTCTAAACTCTGTCATCTTTATTTTCTTCAGACCATTCCTTTAATCCAAGATCCTACAACTCTCAGAGTTTCTCTAGCCGTTATGTTTTGGAAAGCTAGGGTTTCAAAATTAGAAGTTTTGGTTGCAAGCCTTCATGGCTTGTCGCTCCAGCCATTGATATTAACTACTTCTATTCAATTTTGAGATGTCTCAAGCATTGGTTGCCCCATAGTCAGGAACTGTCTCTGAGATTTAAAACAACCCTTTTAGATTGCAATTGAGATTTTTCCATCCACCCATATATTTCTAAGGTTTATCCTACCCATCTTGTACTGAAGGAGAACCAACCTAGGTATGAGGAAGAATTGTTGTGGTGACAGTGAGCAACCTTCCAAAGTTCCCTTCAAGTTGAACTCGTGTTTTAAGGTTTTCTATGCATATAATAACTCAGACCATGTTATAGGCTTGACTTTTAGTCATATTTATATCCTTATAGATACATTCCCTCTCTTTAGTAGTACGCCCAAGGCATGCCAATAAACCTTGATAAAAATGAAATTCACTGCCAGATTCACCTATGTTGCCCCCATGGTTGCACAAGGATTTTAAAGGGGCTTAGCTGAGTTTTAATTGATGCCTATGAGCTGGGAAAGTACCAGTCTATGGGTTAATTTTCCTCAAAGAATAAAAATTAAGACGAAGAGCTACATTCTAGGGTTGATTAGACTTATGCATAGTGCTAATGGGCAACATAAATTGTTGTTATAATTTACTGTAGTAATCTAATTTGTTCTTATAATTTGCTACACAATTGCTAAACGTTTATGTTTGCGGTACTACCTTTGGCCAACTTGAGTTAACAAGGCAAGGGAATAAATTGGTGTTGCAAATCACTGTTAATTGCTTAACCAACCTGAATTAGTAAGGTTTGAACTGCTTTGCCAGAAATGTGCTTCCAAAAGGACTGCATAGTAATGTAACCGTTGTCTTCTTTTCTTTTCTTTTTAAATGAATGTGATTGAAATTATGCATGTTTCATCACCACAATTAGTCAATAAGCCTACAGTGTCCATAACCTACCATCATAGAGAATATGACATGTTTTGTTTAGTAAGTACGAGTTGCTCAAGCTAAATATCCTAGAGGGGCTTTGTTTGATCATTCACGCTGGAGAGTCCATTAGTGTAGGATAAACTGAAACAATCTTAACAAAGGACTTCATGAGGGAAATAGACAAAATTCTAAAGATAAAAAAGGATGGATTTCAAAAATAGCATGACTAATGAACTGATAAAAGCATCCATATTTCATCGCCGCCAAAAAAAATAGCAACAAGAGTTCTAGACATCACTGAGAAAACCACTTGATTGATTATGTTTATAAACACCTTCATTTCTCCTCGTCATTATTCCCACATAATAGTTTGAGACCCAAAATATAAAATAGATTTATGCCCAAAAGGTTGGTCAATTGACTAAAAAGAAAATATACTCATAGTGATGAGCACCTACAAAAGTAATCAAGGTTACATCAAAAGCATAAAGTTACACGAGAAATACATTAAAGGGCATGATCATGTAATTTTTGTTCAAACCCAAAAATTGGGTTAAGGTAGAACCCATAGCCTGCAAGCCAATACTACCAAGAAACTTGTGACTTGGCATAGGCTAGGACGTCCAAAGACACTCCCTTTGGGGTTCCACAGTAGGGGATTCCTCCCTTAAGCCACATCACAACATAATTACTCAACATATAAAATCTCTACCCTGCTCTGGTTTTCGAACCTCTAATCAAGTAATCTTGGAATAAATAACAAAGAAGGTGCAGGGGCTAGGTACAGTAGTTAGGCCCTAGCTCAATATCAGCATGATAGATGACCATATATTTAACAAATTTACCAAATCCCATATGCTTGTATCGTATTATTGAAGCCCTAAAAAACATTCAACAACCCCACAATGACATACATCAAACAACATCATTCTTAGATACCTATATGGAAGCTAGGAGGAGAAAATCAATGGAAGAAAGACGAATATGCAGACCAAAATCATAAGGCATTTTTCACATAGCAAAAAACATTCATTCCACCGAAAGCATCAAGTATAATATCTAGCAACTTGTCTCAGCTGCATAAATATCCATGAGTGTGTTCACAAAATGCTAGCTCTCAAAATCTATGAGGGTTTTACATGAGAAAGTGACTTTTATATTTTACCTTCTTTCCACAAAAAGGTTGTTGTCACCTATCTTGAGGATTCACAAGTTTCTTTAATGTTTGATTCCTTTCTTCATCCTCCTAGAGTTTCTCTTATTACTCCGTTTTGTCTGGGACAACATTGTGGGTAAACAAGAACATTGTTCTTAGTGCAATCATCCCATTAATATTTATTCATTTCACAATAGAGCCCATTAGGTCCGTGTGTTGAACCTGTCACCTCTAATACCACTTGTAACACACCCCTTACCATTCTAACCCAAGGGAAACAATTATGAGGTTTTTTTATTTTTGACATTTATATTGCATAAAACACCATAAAGATTTGCTACTATAATCATACTTTATAATTGCATCATAGATAACAGGAATTACATGATAATATGGTAAGGAAAAATACTATAATGTCTAGTTAAGACATCATTGTTCAGATTGATAAAGCCTTTGATGAGGGTAATTGTGAATGTATGAGTTTTTATCAAACAACTTTTTAAGAATACTAACATCATTCAGTAATTCATGTTGCAGTAGTGGAATTGAGTGCTCCTTGGATATTCGGGTTACTAAGTTGGTTTGAATTTCCAAGTAGTTCATTAATTTAACGAGTTCTAGGATGGTGCATCCACATGGAGCCATCCATACATTGAACACCATTTTTTATGCAGGCTTCAAAGACGATGTCAATTTCTTGTATAGACAACATAGGGGCCTATTAAGGACACATTTCTTTGTCTAGAAAGACTTGAGAACCCATTCAAGATGTAATTAGGTGGCCAGAGGAGTGTGCACAACATCCACAGAAGGGTCATCCAAAATCCCATTATGGTTATCGTACCACTTCATTTCTGGAGACAGATCATTAGTAGGTCGTGGCCTTCTCCAAGATCTGTTAATATTGTCTCTTATGTTATAAACACTCTAGAGTCCATTTCTAAAATCAACATTCACATGAGGCCAAAAATCTTGTCTTGGACTGACCTTGAGATATGTAGCATATATAAAGTTTACTATAGTGATTACTAAATGACTCCTCTCACTACTTGTATTTTTCTATAATATTTTATATCTACACATCGTTTAGATATATATGCTTCTCTTGTAAGACTCATATCTCACTCCCTAAGTAGATGTAACTTACATTATGAGTTGTTTTCATCCAATTTGATAGTTTTTTTTCTTGATATAAGGACTCAATATGATTTCGGTCATTTCAAAATGCCATCTTGGACCAATCCCAATAGTAATCAACGGTTGGCATTCCAAAATTCCCATCCTAACTAGTGGCATCATAAATACCGTATAAACTAATGACATTTTATCCAAATGTAAGCTCATCCATTTGCAACTGTCCTTAATTCAATTGACCTCTCCTCTTGCTAAAATCTGTCAGAAGGTGAATCCAATGAACACAACATTAACATTATGTTTACAAGAAAAACACACCTATAAACCTTTATGCTCCTTTAATGTACAAAATTATTCAAGTCAATTAATTAACCTTTACTCTTCCTAAAATGCATCCATCTAGAATAGAATACAAGCAAATGTAGTACATATTTACAAGAAAGGTCATGTGTATAGGAAGATTGCACTGACCTAGTGGCAAAGGCATGCTACTAAAAAATATGGGACATAACCCACTTTAATTCTTGATGATGTGGATTATTAGTGGAAACCTTCTTCCTAAGGTTAGTATTTCCCATAATTCATGTGCACATCATATGATAATTTCATGTGTACTCCACCCATGTATTCAAATTACAACTAGTTTCCAAATAACATATAATTTCTAACAGGCATGCGAAGATGTTATGTTTGTTGGCTTCATGGCTTAAGTTCTTTCACGTATGATAGGTTTAAAAACCTCTATTGGTATGTGTAATTTCAAATGAGTACCCAATGGATCTGCGGACAATTACTAGAATATGTATACATTATTGTAATGATGTGTTGGTTTCAAAATTTCAAAAATTAGTTATTCACCGTGCAAAACGTACCCAAGCACAAGTTATATGCAAGCACTCCTTCAATGCTAGGGAGGTCACAAGCAGTTCTACTTGCATAAGTTTCATATTACCCGTAGAAGATAATAATATTGATGCATACAGGTTGAAGTGTGTTGTCTATTTCATGGATGGCATTTGACCATCATAGGCAATGCTCATTTACAGTGCCAAGATAAAGCAATTATTGTTGTTAGTCAATCTAAACAAATGAGTGGTGTAAGAGTCAGTCCTTAGTTAGTAATGATACAATTACTGGGTTGTGTCATTATTCATTAATTACCTATGTTGCATATGACCAATTTCATTGTAACTTTGTTTCCATATAGAGCAAGCAAATAGTTGGTATATGACACTCATGCCATGAATTCCATTACATACATACATACATAC
>Ga0181469_101023_pt1 | contig 10582 bp, 9 predicted proteins | sample InSIn2SAF170_2_FD_119081 | JGI IMG/M metagenome (GOLD analysis project Ga0181469, IMG submission 119081) | Clean room microbial communities from NASA Spacecraft Assembly Facility at Jet Propulsion Laboratory, Pasadena, California, USA -... ... | reverse complement strand
TGATATCTATTGGATGACGAGGTCTTTAGATCCTATAGTCCAGATCGATACTCGTCCTCTCTCTCCATTAGTACTTAGATTGAATCTCTGCCATTGGATCTTTAGGATCAACAGACAAGATTAGATTGCAAGAGAAATGAACTAGCCTTGAAGTGTTGTGAAGTGCAATCGCTCCGACATATCACATCGGAGGAAAGCAACAAGAGTAGTGAATGAGGGCCTGAAGCAATCCTCGATTGTGATAAAGCAATATTAAGTGTGGTTTGTTGGATCAGGAAGAAGAACAATGGCAGAGATTCAATCTAAGTACTAATGGAGAGAGAGGACGAGTATCGATCTGGACTATAGGATCTAAAGACCTCGTCATCCAATAGATATCAGGCCATAAGTTTGTTGAGCATTTACTGTAAGGGGTGGACCCCAACTTTTATAAGTTGGGAGTTTATAATGCCCAGGATCCGAAAAGGCCTTAACCCTTGTGTAACTTGTTCACCCAAAATCGTTGTAGAGCGTCGGATCAAGCAGATCTTGATCAACGGTTATAAAGCATCGGGAAAGTTTGTTGACTAGGAAGGAGTGTAGCTTTTAGATCGAGGATAAGATCGATGGTGGAGAAGGGTCGTGACAAGGCATTGAGATTGGGAATCCAAGAGAATTATATGGCACAGTTTGTAGTATTTGAAATCCAACAGTGTAATCGCACATTAGAAGCAGAAGGTTTATGTGTAGTGTGACTACGGAGAGCCGATACCCGATTATGATTAAGGCATGCATCAGAAAACGTGCAAGGTCTGTAAAAAGGCGAAAAGGTATGGTTTATGCATGTTTATGGTGATTTCTATTATAAAAACATTATAATAGAATATAGCACGATATGAAGGATTTCTTGTGTAAGTCCAAAGGAATGAGTGGGATTGAGTTTAATGTGCCGATATATATATATATATATTTGGGTTAAAATAAGGTTAACGAAGGTTTAGAGTGGTGATTAAGTCCAACAGAAAGGTAGTTTAATAAAGACTGGGCTATTGTAATGAATGATTTTGTAGAGTTTAATAAAGGGGGTATAAACCATTGATGGTTGAATATTTTGACTCGATAGTGAGTTAAAATTCCTGGGGAAAATATGATTATGCATTGTACATGCATATTGCGGGTAAGCAGGGGTAACCCTGCGTCGTTTAGTATCATAGCAGAATTGTAAATGAAACAATTGGTGTTAAAAAGAACAAAGAAATTCTATGTAAAAGAATTTAAAATAGAGCTAGGTGTAAAGATGTTTATGCAGGTAGAGGGGATGAGATTCTAATATGACAAATAGTAAATGCACAGAGGTGATGTGTAGCAGAACTTGCAGATGAAGGAATAAAGGAAAATCCTTTTAAAGAACAGGAAATGGTAGAACAAGATCATGCAGAGATCTTGAAGGTGAGGTGATATGTTTTGTTTTGATTTGAATACAGGAGAATATGTGGTTTTTATATTGATACATAGGTGACAACATAAGGAAGTGTGAGAAAGTTACAACAATAGCATAAGAGCAAGGAGTGCTCAATAGAAACTAAGAATAACTTCCAACTGCAGTTGGGTAGAAGTTGTTGAGGCAGCTCCACAGTTGCGATTGTGGGTAGACTTGTCTCAGAGATAACAATTCGAACAAAAGAAGTGTTGGGTAGGATTATGATCCGAATTTAAACATGAATGCAACAAATCATAGAGATAACCATAAAGATAGATATGCAGCGGAAATAATGCTTCATTTCATTAACATAAAATACTGAAATATGCTTACAAATAGTAATGGAAATAAACTAGCTAGAACAATGGTAGCTTATCTCTGAGAAGAGATGTGGTAGCTACATGCCTCTGAACTGTCTTATAATGAGGCTCGAAGGCCTATTTATTGTTGAGAAACAATGGAAAACCCTAGACATCCAAAACCTAACCCTAGAAGATGAAACGCCAAACTGTGGGCCCCGTTTGGGTAAATTGGTACATCAACTTCCTGGTGTCGTAACTTTGGCATATGATCTTTGTTTGACATGCAAAATATCTCGTTAGAAAGATCTATCTGAGAAATGTTGTTTAGGTCCTCAAAACAGCTCCAGAAGTTCAGGACCCTAAAAATTGCTAAAAATAGTAAGTTGTGCTACAATTAAGGAAACTGAAAATGCTAAGAGAAACAATGGTGGGGGTCCAAGTGGACTTGGTAGGTGGCCACCAATGTCCACCTGGATCATTCCTCCCCCCTTAGGAAGCAATGGTCCACATTGCATTGAGTTCCTCCATGAGATGAGGAAACTTCTGCTGAACTTAGTCCCTGGTGAGCCACTTGCCCTAGTGAAGGAGTTAGCCTGCTTTGACAACTCGATATAGTTGGATATTCTATTGGTGAGTGTTCTTGATCTGTGTGTCCATGATCTGATCAGTTGCAGCTTGTTCCATGCAATCTGGATTTAATTCTGTGGGTGCGAGCTATTTTGCAATGTTGGATGTGTCTAGTAATGGTGGAAAGTATGGCTGAAGGTGGTCCGCATTAAACACTGGGTGCAAGCCAAGGAATGGGGCAATGCTAAGCTCAAATGCATTATCTTCCACAACCTTATTAATGGTGTAAGGACCATATCAGAGTGGTCTCCGTTTCTGATAGGCTCCAGTAAGGCGTTCCTTTTGCAAATGCAACCATACTTTGTCACCCACCTAAAACTTGTGTGGCACCCGATGTTGATCATGTCGCTACTTGTACTTGGTATTTGATTTCTCCAAAATGTCATGGACCTACTAGCGAATATGTTGGATGTGCTCAATGAAGCTGGTTGCCTTGTCTGTTTCGGACTGGACATGAGTCGAATCTGTGTGAGTAGCTGCAAGTGGCATGGCCAATAAATGGGGCATAATGGCTGGAATCCCAAGCCCACCTGAAAAGGGCTGTGGCCAATCGAGCTGTGAAGAGCTTGGTTGTAGCTGTGCTGAACATAGGGGAGGCTCTCATCCCATGTGCGTGGATGCTTTGAGTTGTACATGTGCAGAATGTGTACAATCATCCTGTTGACAACCTCTATCTAGCCATCAATTTAAGGATGGAAGGCTATGGACTTAGTGAGTTTGGTGTCCAGAATTGACCAGAGACTGGACCAAAATGTACTGAGGAACTGACTATCCCGATCTAAGATGATAGACTGTGGGATCCCAAAGTGCACCCACACTCCTTCAAAGAAGAGTTTAGCAGTTACTGTGGCTTCTGCTATGATATTCTTCTTGCAGGCTGCCATAATGGCCATCTTTGAGAACCTATCAACGACCACAAAAACACAGTCATTTCCATGCTAAGTGGAAGGAAGGCATAACATGTAATCCATGGAGATGGATTCCCAAGGTCAACTAGGGGTAGGCAGTGGGGTATAGAGGCCTTGCTTCTTGATGGTCGGTTTGGCAATGGCGCAGGCAGTACATGATCTGATCTACTTCCTGACATCCTACCGAAGATTCGTCCAATAGAAATACTTTTGCAGTACTGCCACCATTTTCTCGACCCCGAAATGCCCAACAGCCCAACTGTAGTGTGCTTCCCAAATCATCTTGGCACGCTCGCTTGAAGGAACACAAAGGTGACCCAGGTGGCATAACAGGGAATCCTGGAGGTGAAAATATGGAACATGCCGACCCTCCAAGAGTGGCTGGTATGTGTGGCCAAATTCTGGGTCACTTTTGTAGAGAAGTGGCCAATCAGAAGTCTCATGTCCACAAGAGTTGAGCACGGTGGTTAGCGCCATGATCGGTGGTTGACTGAGGTAATCTGCAACATTATTGGTCCTACCCTTCTTATACTTGATATTCAAATTGAACTGTTGCAAGTATCTAGAACACTTCTGATGGTGATCATTCTATAATTTCCCTTGGGTCTATATGAACTGCAGAGGTCAGTGGTCTGTGTGGATGATTGTTTCCTTCCCCAAAATGTAATGCTTCCGTTGTTGGCAATCCTACACAATGGAATACATCTCTTTGTCATAAGTGGGATACTTCCAGACTGTGTCTGAAAGTGTCTCACTGTGATATGCCACTGGATTCCCGTGTTGAGTAAGGACTGCCCCAATAGCATAGTCAAAGGCATATGTCTTAACCTCAAATGGTTGTTGCAAATCTGGTAACATGAGCACTGGTGCCATGTAGAGGCAATCTTTCAACTCTGTGAATGCCTTCTGTTGAGATTCAGACAAAATAATTTTTCTTTCGCTCCTCCCTTGGTGACTTGACTGAAGGGCCAAGTGATATGAGAAAACCCCAACACGAACTTGCGGTAGAAGTTGACAAGACCTAGAAACCTGTGGAGCTCTATCAAAGTGGTTGGAGATGGCCAATCCCGAATGGATTGGATCTTGGCTGGATCCACATGCGCCCTCTATTCATCAATAATGTATCCCAGATATTGAACCTAGGTCATTCCAAAAGTAGATTTCTCCAAATTGGCACATAGCTTTTGTTGTCGCAGTGTTTGGAGAACCTGTCAGATGTGGTGGAGGTGCTCTTCCCAACTTTGGCTAAAGATCAGAATGTCATCCAAGTATACCACTACAAATGAGTTGGTGAATGGCCGCAAGATGTCATCCATTAGCCTAATGAAGGTTGTGGGAGCATTTGTCAATCTGAAAGGCATAACCAACCATTCGAAAAGGCCCTCCTTGGCTTTGAAGGCAGTCTTCCACACATCAGAGGGTTTGATTGGTACCTAGTGATATCCTAACTTCATATCGATCTTACTAAAATATTTTACCCCCTTTAGTTGGTCCAGGAGGTCATCAATCTGTAAGATCGGGTACCTATTACAAACAATGATCTTGTTCAGTGCCTAATAGTAAATACAGAGTCTCCAAGTCCCATCCTTCTTCTATACCAACACGATCGGGCTCCCACAAGGTGATGAACTCAGACGGATGTGACCTTTCTACAATAGCTCCTGAATCTGCCTCTTGATTTCATCGTTCTCTAGAACGAAGCATCGATAGATTGGTCCATTAGGTAGCAGCACACCTGGAGTAAGATCGATGGAGTGCTTGACCTGACAGTGTAGAGGAACCCCTGTGAGGGAGGTGAAGATGTCCTAGTACTCCTCCACAACCTTGTACATATGTAGTTGTCGTGTGGAGGGGGCCTGTCTGGAGGTCGTGGCCATCGTCTTCTTCTTTCCTTAAGGGCGTATCATCAGGAAAATAAATTTCCCAGTTTTGGAAATGAGATTACTACATTGTTTTGCAGTAACAAAAGAGATGGCGGTAGGCGGTGCTACCTCCGGTATCCTATACAGCTTATTTCCCAATGTAACAATAACAACATGGGGCCGTGATTCATACACAACATGTCGCTTCCACAAGTATGGTTGTCTTAATAATACATCACAAACTTCAAGGGGGGCAATGTCACACAATACCTCATCCGTGAAGGGCTTGATGTTGTATGGAAGGTGACATTGTTGGCTCACGCGAAGATCCGGTCCTTGGTGAAGCCACCCAATGGTGTATGGTTGTGGATGTTCTATGGTTGGTAGGCCCAACTGCTTCATGACCTCTACCGAAATGCGGTTCTTCTGGCTCCTGCTATCAACAATAAATTGTAGCAGGGAGCCCTTTACCCACATGTTGGAGTGGAAGAGACGCTCCTCCTCCTCTAGATCTTCATGGTGGCAACAGTGGCGTTGGGCTCTGCATCGATAATCTGCTTCCCTTTCTCATTCCCCTTGTTGGGTTCAGACTCAGAGTTGGAACATGCATCTGATTTTGAAACCTTTAGCTCAACCACCAGTGACTGCTTCGCCCGACACTCACTTGTGTTGTGAGTGGAGCTCTCATGGAACTCACACAATTTTCCCGTGTCCTTTTTCGGCTTCGCGACATTATTCTTTGCTTATAGTTTTGGCGAGTTGTCTTGGGCTGCCCCACCTTGGCTTTGTCCTTTTTTATGTGGTTTAGGGGCACCTTTCCCTTGCTTTGGATTTGCAAATCCAAAGTCTCACTTATTCTATTTAAACTTTTTCTCGACCTTGACGGCATATCAGTATGTTGTGCTGAGCAAGGAGATGTTCAGGAATTCTATTTCTTCCTGGATGTACTTGTGCAGGCAGCCACGACATTTTAGTATCAAATGCTACTCCAAATCCTTGATACCCAAATTTGTGCAAAGGGTATGGAAAAGATTGGTAAATTCCGGCACGTCTTGGTCCCTTCCCTATCACAATGTGGTCCACTTTATGTATTAATCCTCATAGCTTCCGACAGGGTAGTATTGCTCATTGATGGCATCCTAGAATGAATTCCATGTGGGTGTGGCTGAAAATAGTGAGCCAATATTTTCATCGTTTTGCTTGCAGTAGGCTTCCCACCAGTCCTTGACGTGGGGGGATACTTTGAGAAGAGTGAAAACAATATTTTCCCGACTCGAAAATTCATGAACAGAAGAATAACCCTCTAGTAGATTTAACCATTTATCTACGACATCTGCATCTATCTTACCCTTGAATATGAAGATTTCAAAATTAACTTGTACCTTAAAGGGCGTGGTGTTTCTAGAGTAGCTGCTGGAATCCAATGCGTTGCTTTTGGGTAGCCCCTGAAGGATTTGGGCAAAGTTGTCCATCATAGCATTCCTTTGTCGCTTGAGGGCTTCTTCGAGCAAGATTTTGATAGGATCTCCTGCCCCCTCATCTTTCTTCTCATCTGCCATGGGAGGTCGTCAGGATTGGCAAGGCTGGTCTTGCAAAGGTTCGACAAGTTCAAGCCCTAGCTCCTTATATCCCGACCTTGTTGGGGACATGCAAAGAAAAACAGAGAAAAAGCAGACCGCTCTGATACCATTGATCCGGATTTAAACAAGAATGCAACAAATTGCAGAGATAACCATAAACATAGATATGCAACATAAATAATACTTCATTTCATTAATGTAAAATACTGAAATATGCTTACAAACAATAATGGAAATAAACCAGCTAGGGCGATGGTAGCTTATCTCTGAGAAGAGATGTTGTGGCTGCATGCCTCTGAACTGTCTTACAATGAGGCTCAAAGGCCTATTTGTTGTTTAGAAACAATGAAAAGCCCTAAGCATCCAAAAACCTAACCCTAGAAGATGAAACGCCAAACTGTGGGACCTATTTGGGTAAATTGGTACATCAACTTCCCGAGGTCGTAACTTTGGCATATGATCTCCATTTGACATGCACAATATCTCATTAGAAAGATCTATCCGAGAACTACAACTTTGGGAAGAGCAACATCAATCCATGGACCCACGTTGCTCCTAGTTTTCTCAAAAAACTTTGTTTAGGGCCTCAAAACGGCTCTGGAAGTTCAAGACCCGAAAATTTGCTAAAAATAGTAAGTTGTGCTACAATTAAGGAAACTGAAAACACTAAGAGAAACATTGGTGGGGGTCTAAGTGGACTTGGTAGGTGGCCACCAATGTCCACCTAGATCAGATTGTTAGCTAGCAAGAGGTTTGAGGAAAGAACCAGAGAGATGCTAAAACACTGAGCTCAAAGGAGAGAAGATTAGTGAGGCATATGTAGCAAGGAGGAGACTTGTTACTGCAGAGGTATTGTTGCAGAACTTGCAGATGAAGGAATAAAGGAAAATCCTTTTAAAGAACAGGAAATGGTAGAACAAGATCATGCAGAGATCTTGAAGGTGAGGTGATATGTTTTGTTTTGATTTGAATACAGGAGAATATGTGGTTTTTATATTGATACATAGGTGACAACATAAGGAAGTGTGAGAAAGTTACAACAATAGCATAAGAGCAAGGAGTGCTCAATAGAAACTAAGAATAACTTCCAACTGCAGTTGGGTAGAAGTTGTTGAGGCAGCTCCACAGTTGCGATTGTGGGTAGACTTGTCTCAGAGATAACAATTCGAACAAAAGAAGTGTTGGGTAGGATTATGATCCGAATTTAAACATGAATGCAACAAATCATAGAGATAACCATAAAGATAGATATGCAGCGGAAATAATGCTTCATTTCATTAACATAAAATACTGAAATATGCTTACAAATAGTAATGGAAATAAACTAGCTAGAACAATGGTAGCTTATCTCTGAGAAGAGATGTGGTAGCTACATGCCACAGAATTAAATCCAGATTGCATGGAACAAGCTGCAACTGATCAGATCATGGACACACAGATCAAGAACACTCACCAATAGAATATCCAACTATATCGAGTTGTCAAAGCAGGCTAACTCCTTCACTAGGGCAAGTGGCTCACCAGGGACTAAGTTCAGCAGAAGTTTCCTCATCTCATGGAGGAACTCAATGCAATGTGGACCATTGCTTCCTAAGGGGGGAGGAATGATCCAGGTGGACATTGGTGGCCACCTACCAAGTCCACTTGGACCCCCACCATTGTTTCTCTTAGCATTTTCAGTTTCCTTAATTGTAGCACAACTTACTATTTTTAGCAATTTTTAGGGTCCTGAACTTCTGGAGCTGTTTTGAGGACCTAAACAACATTTCTCAGATAGATCTTTCTAACGAGATATTTTGCATGTCAAACAAAGATCATATGCCAAAGTTACGACACCAGGAAGTTGATGTACCAATTTACCCAAACGGGGCCCACAGTTTGGCGTTTCATCTTCTAGGGTTAGGTTTTGGATGTCTAGGGTTTTCCATTGTTTCTCAACAATAAATAGGCCTTCGAGCCTCATTATAAGACAGTTCAGAGGCATGTAGCTACCACATCTCTTCTCAGAGATAAGCTACCATTGTTCTAGCTAGTTTATTTCCATTACTATTTGTAAGCATATTTCAGTATTTTATGTTAATGAAATGAAGCATTATTTCCGCTGCATATCTATCTTTATGGTTATCTCTATGATTTGTTGCATTCATGTTTAAATTCGGATCATAATCCTACCCAACACTTCTTTTGTTCGAATTGTTATCTCTGAGACAAGTCTACCCACAATCGCAACTGTGGAGCTGCCTCAACAACTTCTACCCAACTGCAGTTGGAAGTTATTCTTAGTTTCTATTGAGCACTCCTTGCTCTTATGCTATTGTTGTAACTTTCTCACACTTCCTTATGTTGTCACCTATGTATCAATATAAAAACCACATATTCTCCTGTATTCAAATCAAAACAAAACATATCACCTCACCTTCAAGATCTCTGCATGATCTTGTTCTACCATTTCCTGTTCTTTAAAAGGATTTTCCTTTATTCCTTCATCTGCAAGTTCTGCTACACATCACCTCTGTGCATTTACTATTTGTCATATTAGAATCTCATCCCCTCTACCTGCATAAACATCTTTACACCTAGCTCTATTTTAAATTCTTTTACATAGAATTTCTTTGTTCTTTTTAACACCAATTGTTTCATTTACAATTCTGCTATGATACTAAACGACGCAGGGTTACCCCTGCTTACCCGCAATATGCATGTACAATGCATAATCATATTTTCCCCAGGAATTTTAACTCACTATCGAGTCAAAATATTCAACCATCAATGGTTTATACCCCCTTTATTAAACTCTACAAAATCATTCATTACAATAGCCCAGTCTTTATTAAACTACCTTTCTGTTGGACTTAATCACCACTCTAAACCTTCGTTAACCTTATTTTAACCCAAATATATATATATATATATCGGCACATTAAACTCAATCCCACTCATTCCTTTGGACTTACACAAGAAATCCTTCATATCGTGCTATATTCTATTATAATGTTTTTATAATAGAAATCACCATAAACATGCATAAACCATACCTTTTCGCCTTTTTACAGACCTTGCACGTTTTCTGATGCATGCCTTAATCATAATCGGGTATCGGCTCTCCGTAGTCACACTACACATAAACCTTCTGCTTCTAATGTGCGATTACACTGTTGGATTTCAAATACTACAAACTGTGCCATATAATTCTCTTGGATTCCCAATCTCAATGCCTTGTCACGACCCTTCTCCACCATCGATCTTATCCTCGATCTAAAAGCTACACTCCTTCCTAGTCAACAAACTTTCCCGATGCTTTATAACCGTTGATCAAGATCTGCTTGATCCGACGCTCTACAACGATTTTGGGTGAACAAGTTACACAAGGGTTAAGGCCTTTTCGGATCCTGGGCATTATAAACTCCCAACTTATAAAAGTTGGGGTCCACCCCTTACAGTAAATGCTCAACAAACTTATGGCCTGATATCTATTGGATGACGAGGTCTTTAGATCCTATAGTCCAGATCGATACTCGTCCTCTCTCTCCATTAGTACTTAGATTGAATCTCTGCCATTGTTCTTCTTCCTGATCCAACAAACCACACTTAATATTGCTTTATCACAATCGAGGATTGCTTCAGGCCCTCATTCACTACTCTTGTTGCTTTCCTCCGATGTGATATGTCGGAGCGATTGCACTTCACAACACTTCAAGGCTAGTTCATTTCTCTTGCAATCTAATCTTGTCTGTTGATCCTAAAGATCCAATGGCAGAGATTCAATCTAAGTACTAATGGAGAGAGAGGACGAGTATCGATCTGGACTATAGGATCTAAAGACCTCGTCATCCAATAGATATCA
>Ga0181469_100269_pt1 | contig 10584 bp, 7 predicted proteins | sample InSIn2SAF170_2_FD_119081 | JGI IMG/M metagenome (GOLD analysis project Ga0181469, IMG submission 119081) | Clean room microbial communities from NASA Spacecraft Assembly Facility at Jet Propulsion Laboratory, Pasadena, California, USA -... ... | reverse complement strand
ATATATTCATCTCCCATCCCCAAAATATTTACTTGGGAGCAGACATGGTCTTCTCAAATTAATTACCCAATTTTATATTATATCACATTCCCAAATGTCCTCTCATGTTTACTTCGGAGAAGAGAAGTCAAATGTAATTATGAGGGAGAAGTTAGGACATTACTGAGAGGTGGTTGAGGTGGAGAAGAGAAGGGGGCATAGAAGGGGAAGGATGAGGGGAGGAATGGGATGGTTGGTCTTGCTTTTGGTTTTGATTTTGTTGTAGTTTTGGAGGAATTCCTTGAGAGAGAGCGAGGGAGTATTATTCATCTTGAACACACTACATTTGGTTGGAATTGGGCTCGGAGGGCTAGGGAACCTATGTAGGTTTCCTGGGATAGGAATTACTTCCTATTTGGATGAGAGGTAAATCCAGTTGGTAGTCAAGAGTAGTTTTCTGGTAAGAGTAGCAGCTTAAGGGCATCTCCACCGGACTATCAACACAGGTATTCCTCTATGAATAGATTACTTAGGTAAGTAATTGAAATGAAATTTTCACTATTTAAGTTGTAGGAATTAGATTTTAAATGGTAAATTATCATTTACTAAATATCTTCTCAGAAAATAAATTATTTTCCTTTTATCGCATTTAAAATTAGAGAATATAGATCTGGTAGAGGACCCTAGGAGGGGATCTTACACATGGTATCAAATCAGGGTCAAAATTTGGACCCAACACCCACTAGACATGAATCTCCACTAAATTTAAAAAAAATAAAAAATTATGTGGAACTGATTTCTCCACCTTACTCTGAATAAGTCATTGTTTCAATATATTCAGTGCGTTGGCTTGTCATGGTTTGCTATCCTTAATTAACAATTCAAACAAAACCAATTATTTATAAAAGACTCGTTCCATTTTAAATGCAAATAGTTACAATGTTGACTACCTAAAACATTCAAATCTAGATATTCAACTAGCACATATGGCATACAAGCCCTGCAAAATATGAAGCATTAGTAATTACACCAGAAAAATAAATATAAATCTAGAAAACTTGCAAAACTGCTTCTTACAGAAAGATAGCTTCTGAAACTTACTATTATAGTGCAATTTATCTTTAAGTTTTCAATGTGTGCTTTTCAGTAACATAAGTGCCCCTAAGTTGTTTTTCTCAATCTTGAACTATACATTTTTTCCATCCCATCAACCATGCTATTTGAAGGTTCGTCCATATCAGTAAATGTGGGTGCAAAAATTTTCTGGCTAGAATCAATTTTTGTGACTAGAATATTTCTTTAAGAATCGGCTTGATGCTCCAAGGGCCTTGAGGAACTATATCTTTGTGCACCAGCTTCATCTCTCCTTAAATTCACTCTCTTTGACCTTCCAATGGTTATTGCATCCATAAAACTGCCGATTATTTATAAAACCCTAGTTGCTCTGATCCTTTAGTTTCCACAGTAAGATGAAGCAACTATTGAGTAATATCTCATTGGTTGAAGGGCTATGATTTCCATGGTGTGTTTAAATTCCTTCCTTGTGGGAGAATTATCAAACCAATATTTTATGCTACCTCTACTTTTCGTCAATGACATTGTCAATTTGGTTTTATGCAATGGAAGGAGGTCTGTTGGGTGGCCTTCAAAACTATATTCATCTGTAGAACTCAACAGATAGACCTTGTAGTAGCTATAAAATTTTGGAAGTCTTCGGAGAAGTTAAAGACTGGAAATTGTCTTCTATAACCTAACTTGTAATCTTTGATATTTCTGGTGAGAGATGAAATTCTTCTAAAGTTGCTTCTCCAAATGACACATGGGAGCTACAGGGGTATCTTTTACTTACTGAGATCCTTGGTCTAGCACAATTGTTGATAATTATTTGGAAGCATGGATTAGTTGCAACTGGTAATATGTCTCTTTCCATTGGTAGACTTTCCATAAGTGTACTATTTCCTCAGATTGGTCAAGGTCATACCGAACCCAAAACCTACACTTACAAGCCCTAGCACCAGGTCGTTTTCTTTCGACATTGAAGACATGGGCATCAAAGTGCAATGATTTCTCTTTACCTTATCAAAAACAAAGTATGAGATCTCCTAAAAGAATTGCTACACATTCAGAAGCTTCACAAGGAAGTGAACACTATCTCACACATTCTTCAAACCTTACTCGAACTTCCACACCCCAGCTCTTGAGTATTTTTCCTCAAACTCCATTTCTGAAGCATATTGGTCCATTCTTCCTGAAGAAGCAGCGAAAAAATTTGTCACAACTCTCTTTTCTCTTGAATCATCACGATGTGAATACATTTTCTTCCTGGAACCTTCGTACCCTTTTCTTTTGTGCATACTTCTTATTTTGAAACGAAGTCCATACCTGCTCCCATTGCACAAGAGTTCTCTAGCTATTTTTGGTGCTGCACTGAACTTCTCTGCAAGTGATGACAGTCATCCATGAAATACCATATACTTTATGCATTTCCCAAAATAGCCTTAAGGCTTAACCAATATAGTCATTATGTGCATACAGTGTAATCATTGCAGTCATTGCAATGACACTTCATTCAGGAAATTTTTCAAACACATTGTGTGCATCCTCTTCTCTTTGATTTCACATACATATCAACAAGCACACATCCAATGAAAAAATTAGTCTCACATCCATATACAAAATCTCCCATCAAAATAACCTTGCACAAAGAATTATTTGTGATGCTAAAAACTTCAGACATTAAAGTTTTCAAGAATCGATTGGCCTTATAACTGCTTCAAGAATGTGCCATGCATGATCACTTCTTGTGTCTATGGACACCCATTATCATGTAAATTTGCAGATTCTGCATCACTCAAACTCATTTATCATTCATGTACAAGATTTGGAAGATCTAAAATCTTTGAATTGGACTGGATTGATGTGAACTGGCTCTACCCACAAATCATGCCATTATCAGTAAATTTCTTCATGGTTGGAATCTTCAAACCTCTACGTCGAAACTGCTATGCTGAGTAATCAATGGGAAGTTCTTAAATTGTAATGGTGAGGTGAGAAACAATGCAACCATGGTGGGTAGAACCTGAGGGTGAGAATGTATGGAGTGGACTCATCTCTATCATGCAACATCGATAACCATCGGTTAGAAAGTAAGGTTGAAATAGGTTCCACATTCTTTAAGTTTGTCCAAACAATTCCCTCATGGTGTCATTTCCCATCCTTGAGATACTCCCTGGATAGAAGTTGAGGGAAATTCCAAAGCTTTAGCAACTTTTAGATGATGACAAATGGAGAGAAAAAAAAATAAGGGATTGATATAGTATATATTTTGGAATCGAGTAATGTTCCAGTGAGTCATTATTCCTCTTTCTTGGTTAGTGTAGTGCAAACGGTGGGAGAAAATAATATCATTTGAACTACAATTGTCTATGCAAAAAATGTTAAAAATGGAGAGGATAGTTGATGGGCCTTAAACTTACACCTCATTTCGTAGAACACCCTCTACTGACCACCACCCTGTCGCTTCAAATTATTGATATTACGATGCTATGAAAGATATTGAAATATGATTTATCTAATTTAGTTATTTGAAACAACTCTATTGGTTTCTACTTTACATTTGTATCGAAGAGAATGAAGCAAAAGTGCTTCGAAATAAAACAATTTGATTATGATATCATAGAAACCATCTTCCATATTCTATCTTACTTTACTATGTAACCTCGGCATACACCTTCTTCAATAGCTTTCAAGACTATTTGATACAAATCTAAAATTGATTTGCAGTAGAACTTTACCTACCATTTTCATAAATTTTAGCTTTAAATTTTTGTAAACTTTCCTATCACTCGCCTTCAATATAATTGCATCATCTTCTTTAGTGTTTTTCGACTTTCCTACTTTTATAATTTTGCAAATAGTTCCAGTGCCTCCTCACCATGGCAACGTGATTTAATGAAATTTGTTCTTTAAAAAAAAAAAAAATCTAAATCTAAATCTATCGAAATTAAATCACAAATATTCACCTAAAAGCTTCCCTAAATTCCATTAGTTTGATGAGAAGTTATGAAAATTATATGTTAAATACATTTTGAAATTGAGATTTATGTGTTTTTCAAGTATATAAGTGATATTAATTTTTTATTATCTATTCTATTAATATCACAAAGTGGCATTCTTTCATCCCACAATATTTTAGATTTGGTCTATGAAGCTCGTAAGAAGTCACATTTATTTTGGCAATGTAATTTTTCTTCTTTAAACTAATTATAGAAAATAGGTATATGTGTGTGTGTTCATGGATAATTTCTTAGGAACCTTTCTTCAAGGACATAGCCTCTTCAATAGGTGAGACTAAATGTTTATATGTATTATACTGGGGTCCCAAGATTCATAAAATGGACATAAAGGATTTAAAAAAACATAATATAAAAGGGTGGGAGGGAACAACTAATGGCCATAGAAGGAAGACATGATATTATTCACATTAGTATCTGACTTAATTATTTGAATATATTAAACCAAGTTATTAATTAGCTCAATATTAAATTATAGCTCTCGTACTAAAGAAAAAAAATTGTGTTAGAGCATGACTTACAAGTACATTGCATGAATACCCTAGCAAGTCTGAAGAGAAAATTTGTAAGTTATGTAGAGCTCACACATAAGAAGATTTGGTAGATCCTTGGGAACATTCTTAGTACTAATAATTCTTGTTTATGAGCATAGTAGAAGGAAAACTTATGACTATCATTATACACATGTATGTGATTCATCTAAGAGGGACAAGTCCTAAGAGGGATTAATGAGGCTTGTGCATCATGCATATATTTGAAGAATTCAAAATGGTGAGGACATGAGGAATTCAAGGCCGCAAAGAGTCATCAAAAGGACCTCCTACAAATAACCCATTACCTTCACCAGAGATGACTCTCATCTTACATGAACCCTAGAATCAATTAATGATAACTTAAAAGGGTGCCAAACAAATGAAGTGGAAGTGGAGCACCCTCCATCGGGCTTAGGGAATCGTGAGGGATCAAGAGACTCTGATAGAGGACCTCCAATCGAATATATTACTAGGGAGATCCAAAAGATTAAGCTCCTAGATTTCGCAGGAGGTCGTGCCAGCAAATGTGCAGAAACCTGGTTAGAAGGAATGAGAAGGTGCTTCACACTAAGGGATTATATTTCCAATTAAAAAGCTAAAATAGAAGTATTACAACTTAGAGATAGTTATCTAAATTATTGGGGTAACTTAGAGCATCAACTACATTTCTCTCTAGACACAATTACTTGGGAGTTATTTGAGGAGAGATTTAGGAAAAAGTACCTACTAGAATATTATGAAGAACAAGAGGTAGGAGCCTTCCAGGCCCTGGTACAAGGAAAGTGCATGGTAGAAGAATATTAAATTAGATTAATGGAATTGGTAAAGTATGACTCCTACATGGATACTGACCAACGCCAAGTAGATCGTTTTATTTATGGATTGAACCCTAAGATTAGGGAAATGGTGCAGATGGGAAACCATCCTTAGTTGCAGAATCTATGGAATAGTCTAGTTATTTTGAAGAACACGTAGACTTAAAAGGTGGAGAAAAAACCATTTTTCCATGTCAACCAAGGTTTATGAGGAAAGTCGCTCATACCTTCCCCAGGGGAGGAAGATTGAGGCCATCACCATATGGAAACAAGGTTGTACTGAGAGCACCAATAGTGGGTATTTCAATGGTTAATAGTGCAGCTTCACCCTTAGCTTCAAGGGTGCATAAAAATCAAAGTCATACGTAAGGAGCAACAAGTGGGGGTAGGGGTCCTAAGGGAAGGAACTCTTTCCAAAGAACTCTACAACATCAGTTCAAGGTCTACCATGCATCACTTGTTGGGGATGTAGTGGACCTCATTACGAGCGAGACTGCCCTGAGTTACAAGCTCATAACAACCGTAGAGAAGGAAAATCACTAGTGGGGGGGGGGGCAAGTGGCCACCATTAAATATATGCAACAGTTTCTAACTAGCAAGTTGAACACCGATATGCCTTGGTAGAAACCTCAAGTATGATAAACAATTCAAAAGTTAAAATTTTGTTTGATTCTAGTGTTGTAGATAGTTTCATTTCACTAGTTGCATTAGAAAAATGTGGGTTGGTAGCCTGTGATTACGATGACTTTAAACAAGTTGAGATGGCTTCTAGGATAAAACAAGTAGTAGGACCTAGTGTTGACCAATTTCAGGTAAAGCTCAGGGTGTATATGACTAAGTTGAAGGCATACATCACAACATTAGGGATGTATGATGTAATTATTGGAATGGGCTGGCTAGAAGCTCATTGAGCTTTGGTAGACTATTTCAAGAAGAAGGTGATTTGATTAGATGATGAAGGTAGGCCAATTGAGATATTTGGAATCAAGAGTGGAGTGTAGCTACGATTCATATCCATGATGAAGGTAACACATTCTATCTGACAAGGTTGCAAGCCATATGTGGTCGAGCCTGTAAGTGACCAGAGAGGACCCTCCCTAGATCAACATCCAATTTTGTCAGAATTCAAGGATCTCTTTCCTAAGGAATTTCCTGGATTACATCCTGTAAGGGAGATTGATTTCAAAATTGAGATAAAACCTTGTTTCAAACCAATATCTAAGACACCCTATAAGATGAAAGCTCCAGAACTTGTGAGTTGTAGATGCAGTTAAGAGAGTTCTTAGACTTGGGAATTTTCAGACCTAGTATTTCACCTGGGTTGCACTAGTGAATTTTGTCAAGAAGAAGGATGCTTCCTTATGGCTATGCATAAATTATAGGGAATTAAATAGAGCCACAATAAAGAATAGGTACCCGATACCTCGAATAAATGACCTATTTGATCAAATGAAGGGAGCAACGATTTTCTCAAAGATCGATCTATGATCTGGATACCACCAAGTGAGGGTTAAGGAAGAGGACATCTCAAAAAATGAATTTCAAACATGGTTTGGGTACAATGAGTTTGTAGTTGTTCCATTTGGTTTAACCAATGAACTAACAATATTCATGAGCCTCATGAATGGTGTGTTCAGGAAGTATTTGAGAAATTTGTGCAAGTCTTTCTTGGCGACATTCTTGTGTATTCCAATAATGAAAAGGAGCATGAAAAGCACCTAAGGGTTGTCTTGAAATGCTAAAGGGAAACTCAGTTGTATGGAAAATTGTCAAAATGTTCCTTCTTTTAGAAGAAAGTTCATTACCTTAGGCACATCATTCTAGGAGAATGGATTTCAATTGACCCAGAAAAGGTGAAGGCCATAATGGATTGGCTAGTACTAAAAAATTCCGATGAGGTACGTAGTTTTATGGGGCTAACAGAGTATTATCCCAGGTTTGTGGAAGGGTTTTCAAGGATTGCAAAACCCATCACCACATTATAGAAAAAGGGGGTCAAGTATGAATGGGCATATGAATGTGACATTGCATTCACAGAAATAAAGAGGTTACTAACTAGTGCATCGATCCTTCAAGTACCAAACATGAAAAAAGACTTCACTATCTGCACCGATGGTTTAGCACAAGGATTGGGTGCAATACTGATGAAAGAAGGTGGAGTAATAACTTATTCATCTAGAAAATTTAAGAAACATGGAAAGTTGCATACTACCCATGACTTAGAATTAGCAGCAGTGATGTTAGCCTTGAAATTGTGGAGACACTACTTCATTGGGAGAAGATTTGAGTTAAGAACAGATCATCAAAGCTTGAAGCATCTCTTCACTCAAAGGGTTTTGAATGCTAGAAAAAGGCAGTGGAGCAAATTCATGAGTGAGTATGATTTTAAGATCTCATACGTCAAGAGAAAGGAGAATGTGGTGGAAGATGCACCAAGTAGGAGACCACATACCTTCTCCTTGGTAGCCTTAGAGGTAAATTTAATGGAACATGTGTTGGAGAAACTCTTTGAAGAGAGTTGGTATCTAAACGTCGTCTTAGCAATCTAGAGTGGGAAGTAGATAGAAGTGAAGTTCGAGGAATATATCCCTAAACCAGATGGGCTATTAAGATTTCAAGGGAGAATGTACATATCTAAGGAAGGGGGTAAAAGAAGAACCATCCTCAAAGGGTCACATAGAGCACTCTATTATGCACATCCTGGAGTAAATAAGATGTACATAGACATGAAGAAACTCTTCTTTGGGTAGGCATGAAGTATGACATAGTCCAGTTTGTCACCAAATGTCTTGAATCAGTCAATGAGTGAAGGCTAATCATCACCATCCAGCAGGACTCCTACAACCACATGACATCCCTATATCTAAACGGGAGGTAATTTCCATGGATTTTTTTGTGAGTTTTCCACTCACTTAAAATAGGCACAATGCTATATTGGTTATAGTTGATAAATTGACCAAAAGTTCCCATTTCATTCCAGTAAGAGACACTTATGATGTTACAGATATGGCACAAGTGTTTATAAGTGAATTTATTCAACTACACAGGTTACCCACAAAGATCATTTCTGAGAGAGACTCTTGATTTACATCTAGGTTTTGGATAAGTTTGTAGTCAACACTAGGGACTTAGTTGAACCTAAACACTACATATCATCTAGAAACAGATGGGTAGACTGAAAGAGTAAATGAGGTTGTCGAGGACATTCTTAGGATTTACTTCATGGATAATTAGACTTAGTGGGAAAGGTACTTACCATTGGTAGAGTTTGCCTATAATAGCAATTACCACAGTTCAATCGAGATGCCTCCTTATCAAGCACTATATGGAAGGCCATGTAGGACACCGTTGATTTGGAAAAAATTGGAGAACTAAGAAATAGTTGGCCCAAAATTAGTTCAAGAAATGGAGATTGGACATAGATTAAAGGAAGCACAAGATAGACAGAAGAGTTATGATTATTCACATAGGATTTATTGTAGTTATGAAGTAGGGGACCAAGTTATTATTTGCATATGACCCAACAAAAGCACCATTCAGTTTGGGAAGGGGATGAAATTGTCACCTTGGGTCGTAGGACCTTTTAGAATCAAGGAGAAGATTGGACTAGTTTTGTATCATCTTGTACTACCACTGCATTTTCATAAAACCCATGATGTCTTTCATGTATCTATTTTATGAAATTATGTTTCTGATGAATCTCACATTCTGGATTGTTGGGAATTTCACGTCTCAGACATGGGAAGCGTAGTGGTCAAACCATTACACATATTAGACTGTACAGTTTGACAACTCAGACATCGCACGGTGGACCAAGTTAAGGTCTAATGGGAAAAGTATAGTGCAAGTTCTGCTACCTGGGAGGATGCAGAGACTATACATCGAAATTACCCGCCACATTTTAAGGAAATTTAAACACTCAGTAAAATTTGCAGGATAAGATTATATAGAGCATTACATACACTCCTCCTTTAGTAAACTTCATTGTGATGTTAGAGTGTAAAAGATACAAGAGTTCGAAGCAGTTTGGAAATAAAGCATAACAAATGGAGAGAGAGTTATAGTAGTAAAATTTGATAAGCGAAACAATGACATTCCTTCCCATCAAGAGTCTCCAACTGATCTATATCCTCCTATCCCTCGTGACCTACTTTTTTTCCCACCCTATCCATCCTCTGCTGTTATATACAGTGGCATCAGCTATACCAATCTAACCACTAATAAAACCAACATGGCGGAAGCATCGACTATATCGACTGAAATTCCCTAGTAGGCAACTAGAAATTGTCATCACATGTCTAGGGGAGCATGTCCACCACTGCCCTCCCATGATTCCAGTTTTGGAGGTTACGTGGTGGGAAATACCTCCACCCCTACTCACAACTAGGTTCGACACCCTAATATGGACTAGACTACAACACTGGTTGGACTTGTCATTGAATAATCCAGTCAGGTCATATTGCCACCTCTCATTTACATTTTACTCATGTCATAATATTGCATATCAGGTAGATACCAAATGTAATAGAACAATGTACATTATACCTTTCCCCATGATATGTCTTGAACTTCCTTCAATGGAAGAGTAGATCTTGGCTATCATATAGTTCTTTCCAAATTGTGGGTTAGATTTCATTCATGCATTTATATAACAACAAGATATATAAATGATATTTAATCATCATGCTATTAAGACTAGTATCCACGTGTCAATGTTGCAGTGCATACTACAAATAAATCATAAATTCACTAAGTCATTCATTTAAACAAATCATATCCACTTGAGCCATATATGAAACAAAATAATTCTGATAAGTCATGCACTAGATAATTCATCACTAAGTGAGTCATATATTTAGGCAATACATCAACCATTTCCATCGTCAATACCAAATCCAGCAATTGATTTACATAAGTAGTTTCATGTGTCCAAACAAATGCATCAATATTACATAATGTTCATAAATAAATAACATGGAATGTCAAAATAGAACCTTAACATAGATAGCTACCTAAGTAAAAAAAAAAAATGGGCATCATAGATTCTTAAAATGTGACGGGTAATTTCGATGTATAGTCTCTGCATCCTCCCAGGTAGCAGAACTTGCACTATACTTTTCCCATTAGACCTTAACTTGGTCCACCGTGCGATGTCTGAGTTGTCAAACTGTACAGTCTAATATG
>Ga0181469_101018_pt1 | contig 10597 bp, 13 predicted proteins | sample InSIn2SAF170_2_FD_119081 | JGI IMG/M metagenome (GOLD analysis project Ga0181469, IMG submission 119081) | Clean room microbial communities from NASA Spacecraft Assembly Facility at Jet Propulsion Laboratory, Pasadena, California, USA -... ... | reverse complement strand
TTGGACGCGGTTTATAATACACTTGTCCCTGCTTTGGGGATTCCGATGTCAGGATCTGGATGCCAGACATGGAACATTCCTGGCCACATTGACAATTTCTTTTCTAATAGAGGTTATACATCATTTGACAAAGATTTTTTTACAAATGCTGCCACTGTTAGCAATGAATTGCACGCAAATAGGCCAGTTATTGTCTTTGGCTCTAACTGCGCTGCTTGTCTGCCAAATCAGCATATCTGGATTGTGGATGGCATCAGAGATTTGTATGCAATTTTTACCGATCAAAATGGCTTTTGTTATGAAAATCATGCGATCTACTATCAGATGAATTGGGGATGGCAAAACATAACTGAAAATGCAGGGTGGTTTTCGTACACAGGAATTACTGGCGGCGGCACACTATACAACAGTTCTAACATGAGGGCGTACATTGTTCAACCTTAATTAATAAAACAGAAAACCTTCATATTAATGTTTTACATCAATTTAATGATTGGGTGCTATCAAAAAAAACTTAGGGCCAAAAGGCAGTGTAGTGCAAAATGGAACTGAGGGATACTGGAAAGCGACGGACTATAAAGTTAGGGGCAAATCGGCAGATTTGGTGGCCATTTCTGATAGCATCCTTCTGCAAACGCAGCAAAAAGTGATGCAAAGTGACAGCATTAAGCAACCAATTTATAGGAAGGGAACGGCTTATATAACCTTTTCCTACTTCAACGTGGCATTGGACAAAGCTGTCTCTACTCGCGCCATTGAATATGATCATTCATACAATCAAAAGTCAGAGCAAAGCCGGTTTTGGTATCGTATTAATCAAGATTCAGGATTTTTGGCCATCCTGAATGTAAAGCCTGATAATCGAAATACCACTCGAATTGAATTAAGCAATGTGATAGCAAGCGAAACCTACAAGCCGGAGCTTGATTCGCTGAGATTTATCTATGAGCCAACGGCGAAGTTTAGGTAAATCTGGTAAAGTAGAAAGGCTTTAAATTCAGTTCCACTAAACGGCTAAATTTGAAATGATACACTCATTGGGACGGAAGTTTGGCGTATTAATCCAGCTCCAATCGCAAAAACAGAGGATATGACCGTCTCTGTGACTTACCGATATGGTCTGAAACGATTTTACAAAATGCATCGGACAGTAAGCCAGCCAACTATTCTGGAAGCATCAGCCTATTTGCCGGAGATGGGTGGCGAGGCTGATACTGTGAGATATTTTATAAAGAGGTTGGGTAGCTTTCATTCTTATTAAACGCAGCAAAATACATGAAAACCTTCATATTAATGTTTTACATCAATTTAATGATTGGGTGCTATCAAAATGTCGGACCGCAAGGGAATGTTGTTGGGAATGGTGGAGATGGCTTAACGGGATATTGGAAGATCTCGAAGTATGAAGTTCGCGGAAAATCTGTTCCGATAACCAGCGCTCCCAATATGTTTTTTTTAAAAACAGCCATGCGACGCATGGATCATGATAGCATTAAAACCCCTTTCTACAAACAAGGCACAAGCTTCGACGCTTTTCTATTTTATAATTCAAATGCGGATAGCACCTCGCGTTATTTGGGCGTACTCCAAGATTACGGTCAACATAAAAAAACAAAGCAAAGCGCGTTTTTTTATAGAATGGATGAAACCTCCGGATTTTTAGCCGTCATTGATCAGGACATTACGGCAGGGCTAACAACCAAGATTCGATTGAGTGGTATCTTGAAAAGCACAACCTATAAAGTAGAATTGGACTCACTCAGATATTTTTATGAACCCACTGGAAAGTTTGATTGAACAGTTCGGAACTACTTCCTCTGATACTTCTCATTCACACGACCATACAAATCCGCTGGCACTGGACATTCATAATGTTGCGGTAAAATGCTATTGCGGGAGACTGCGTATATGCTACAAAGTGATTGATATTTCCGATTCTCACTAAGCCAAAACTTCATTTATAAGCACTGGTTATGAACTTATAAGCTACCCTTATTGACTTATAACCACAGCCTGTTGGATTCAACTAACATTACAATGCAACTTTGTAAACCGTCATGAAGCTGTACAAATTAGTGCGGTGGGAGGGTGGGATTTAACACATGCTTATATATTATGAGAACATTTTTTAATGCAGCTAGGACTGCCATGTTGCTGGTAATTATTTTACTTGTCTTTGCGAAATGTCAACGCGAGGAACCAATTAAAAAACCAGAGCCAGTAAATAAGATCAAGCTCGATTCTTTGCACGTCTCGCTCGTCGAAGCGATGGAAGTTGCATCTGGTGTTCATGACAATGCAGCCGGAGCGAATGTTGATTCCGCTGCTAGAATCAGTTCTGTGAAGGATGACATTGTGGATCAAGTAACAATCAAAGATTCCACTGATGGCTCACCACTTCTGTATATTTTCAAGAAAGCAAAGGGGTTCGCAATTATTTCCGCAGATTTAAGAGTCATGCCCGTTCTGGCGTTTTCAGACAAGTCTGAAATTGACCCACATAACATTCCAAATGGAATGCAACTTTGGCTTGAAACCGCTACAACAAAGATTAAGCGAGCAAGAGCCGACAAGTCGCCGCCACATCCTATTGTTATCAAAGAATGGGAAAAGTTTCTTGGGAGAAAGCTCAGAGTGACTGACACAAATTGTATTGAGTGGTATCAATGGGGGCAGTATCAGTGTAAGAATAAGTCGACTACTAAGGGTCCGTTGATGTCGACAAGGTGGGGACAGAAATCGTTATCAACAACAAAGCTCAGTACTGCCGGAAACTGTGATGATTGCGGAAGACGAAGGGCTGGCTGTGGGCCAGTGGCAATGGCACAAATGGAAGAATTTTATCATCCCAATTTGACGCGACCGAGATTTTCCGATTTAAGCTGCATAGCAACTACTGCTGGTGAACATAGTTTAGGTTCGCTTATGAAAACGATGGGCGACAAGTCAAAGGCAAGCTACAGTTACTTGGGAAGCTGTAACACGTTTACTTGGCCTGCTGATGTGAAAAGCGGACTAAAAAGCTTTGGTTTTTCTAGCGGCGGCTCAGGAAGCGAGGCATACAATTATTCAATCATCAAAAGTGAATTAGGCGGGAGCCACCCAATACTTTTTTGGGGCTCAACATGCCTGGATTGCTTCAACGACTATCACATTTGGATCTGTGAAGGTTATCAAGAAAACAATTACAGCGAATTCGATTGTGCCACGAAGCAATGCAAAGAATGGTCGTTCACGTATTTATGGATGAATTGGGGTTGGGATGGAAATTGGAATGATTACTATGCTTTTGGACAATACAACCCCAGTCAAACAAACTATAATGGGAATTTGCACATAATCACAGGGATAAGGCCTTAAACTAAACATTATGAAAAGTTTAATAAAGTCTTGCATCGCGGTTGGGTCAGTCTGTCTGATGGCTGGCATGTGTAAACCTACAGAGGGTTGGAGGGCTGGCGAGCCGATAACAACAGAACTTCTTGAAACCTGGAAGTTGGAAAAAGTGGTGACACCAAACAAAACAGTTTTCGACAAACAATTAGGTTATTCAGAAGTTTTGAAAATAAGTTATGACAGTGGTTATCATTTTGAGGAAACTTTCCGGAATGATACTTTAACTGAAAAACAATACTGGGGTTTTCATCCCGGCCCTGAAGCGAAGACCAAAGACCTAACTATCCTGATCACTTACCGATATGGTCTGAAACGGTTGTATAAATTACACGAAACAGTCAGCCAACCAACAATTCTGGAAGCATCGGCCTATTTGCCAGAGTTAGGAGGGGAGGCTGATACTGTGAAATATTTTTATAAAGAGGTCTGGTAGATCTAATATTTAAAATCAAGCTATCAAGTGTGAAAATCTTACTCGGAATGTTTTACATCATTCTACTGGCTGGATGCGAGCCGAGAAAACCAAAGCCTGACGGAGATGTGCTGCAAGGAGATCAAACCGGATATTGGCGAATAACGGGATACGAATTCAAAGGGCGCGGGGCGCCCTTAAGTGATGTTCCTGGAAGACATTATTTGGAAATTTCCGGAGACAGAATGAAAACAGATAGTACCCTGATTCTGCTTTACAGAAAAGGCACTCCATTCAGGACTTTCGTATTTTTTGATAAAGCTATACTCAAAACATTCTCACTTAAGGGCGTTTTTGGCAGCTATGATTACAATAAAAAGAAACAGCAAAATTTGTTCTGGTATCGAATCAATGAAGAATCTGGTTTTCTGGCGATAGCCGATATCAATGTTGAAACGGGTATCATTAAAAAAATCAAAGTTAGCGGAGTGATAGCTAGCGCCACTTACAAGCCGGAGCTTGATTCACTCAGGTTTATTTATGAGCCGACGACGAAGTTCAGTTAAACGAATTGTTCCTCGCATTCGGCTAGCAGGTTACTTGGAAGAACATTCATAATAGTGTGTAAAAACGTAATTGCTGTGGAAGATTTGTTCTGAAAAGTCAATATTTCTTCGATTCCACCAATCCCAAAATTCATTTATAAGCGTTGGTTATGAACTTATAAGCTACCCATATTGACTTATAAGCACAGCCTGTGGGATTGAACTAATATTACAATGCAACTTTGTAAACCGTCATGACGCTGTACAATTTAGTGCGGTGGGAGGGTGGGATTTAACACATGCTTTTGTATCATGAGAACATTTTTTAACGAAGCTTGGACTGCAATGTTACTGGTAATTATTTACCTTGTCCAAAGGCAAATGCGTTGCTGCTACTGCTGGCGAGCACAGTTTAGGTGCGCTTTTGAAAACAATGGGTGACAAGTCTAAGGCAAGCTATAATTACAAGGGAAGCTGTAACACATTCACTTGGCCAGCAGATGTCATTAGTGGATTAAAAAGCTTTGGTTTTTCCAGTGGCGGTTCTGGAAGTGAAGCTTAATGCGAATATGCACGTGATAACTGGTATTAGACCTTAAATAGAAAGCAAATGAAAACAAGAGTTAAGTTTTGCTTCACCTTGGCCTGTTTACTCTTAATTGCCGGTCGTTGCCAACGAGATGACGGCTGGGCACCAGGTGGTCCAATAACAATGTTTCTTCTCGGGACTTGGCAGCTCGAAAAGGTAGTTACTCCAACAAGAACACTTGTCGGGAGTCAAATTGGGTTTTCAGAAAGATTAGTCATAAAATATGCAGAGGATCATATTGAAAACACTTTTCGAGAAGATACACTCATTGGGACAGAAGTTTGGCGTATCAATCCTGGACCAATCGCAAAAACAAAGGAGATGACTGTTTCGGTGACTTACCGATATGGTCTGAAACGGCTATACAAAATGCACCGGACCGTCAGTCAGCCAACAATTCTGGAAGCGTCAGCCTATTTGCCGGAACTGGGTGGAGCGGCTGATACTGTGAAATATTTTTATAGAGAGGTTTGGTGAATCTGCAACTGAGGATAGGGAACTAGCATTTACTTCTTCCGATACTTCTCATTCACCTGCCCATACAAATCCGCTGGAACAGGGGAGTCGATAACGGGCACTTGGGGGTTTGGCCTAACCCAATCTAAGTAGCCCTTGGCCCAGGCGTAGGCCAGGCCGAGGATGAGGATGCCGATGAAGATGGTCATTTCAGCCATGGCGAACCAGCCCCATTGCCCGTTGGTTTGAGCGATGAGATCTTCGTTTCCAAAGACGATCGCCCAAGGGAATAGGAACAGAAGCTCGACTTCAAATAGTACGAAAATCAGGGCAATCACGTAAAAGCGCACATTGAATTGAATGTTTGCGTTGCCCAGCGGATCCTCGCCAGATTCATACGTGGTCAGTTTTTCTTCGTTTGGACGATGCGGACGTAGGGATTTTGCAATGGTCAGCATTAACCCGAGCAATGCCAGGGCAGCAATAATGAAGAGCAGGATGTAACCAAAGTCGGAGATCATAATCCGGAATGCGTTTTTACAAAGCTACTGATTTTAGGTTTGTAGCACCGATTTTTGGCTTTGAAAACGTCTTTATCTTGAAAATTGGAAAACTAAAACCTTAAAAGCTAAGCCAGATCGTTCTCACACTCAGACCGATTACCAAAGTGCCAATGATGAGCATCAGTGGCTTTCTTTTAATCTTTCCAACCAGCATTGCACCTAAAGGAGCGGCAATAACACCGCCGATGATAAGTCCCGACACAACTTGCCAGCTGCTAACGCCGGTAAATATCAGGAATGTAACACCACTGGCAAATGCAATCACAAATTCTGCTGCATTAACTGAGCCAATCGTATATCGTGGATCGCGGCCTTGTCCAAGTAATGTCGAAGTCACGATCGGACCCCAGCCGCCGCCACCGATGGAATCTAGAAAACCCCCTGCTGCGGCGAGAATGCCGATTCGATTGGTTTTGTTTTTAACCAAAGTCTTTTGCAATGCTTTTCTGATAATGATTAACCCCAGAATAAGCATGTAGGCCGCAATGTAAGGCTTGATCACATCGCCGTCAATTACGTCTGAAAGTAAATAAGCACCCACAATCGCGCCGATCACACCGGGAATCAACAAACTTTTGAAAAGCTTTTTATTGATATTCTTAAACCTGAAATGCGAGATAGCAGAAGCACCGGTTGTAAACATTTCGGCTACATGGACACTCGTGCTGCTGATCGCAGGCGGCACACCAAGGCTTAGCAAAAATGAAGTGGATGTAACCCCATAAGCCATTCCCAAAGCACCATCCACCAGCTGCGCGGCCAGACCAACCAGTAAATACAAAGCAAAATCGCTGCTGATGAATGCGCCAATGCTTTCCTGACTCACTGATAATGAGCCATTAACAAGAAAAAGCATTAATGCCAGGACTGCAATCACCGCAGGAACGATGAACCAGGTCGATATGGAAGGCAGTTTTAGGGAAAGGACTTTTATAAGCATTACTAGTGATTTTTGTAAGTCGCCAAAGCACAGGCTGGTTACAAAAGTAGCAAAACTATTTAATCTACGTAATTAATAGATTATTAAAATTTCAGTGGAATATCTGGCTTACCAGATTATTTTCAAAAGCGAAACGCCCTGAGCCGGCAAGTCAAAATCAAGCTTCATCTTTCCATTTTCGACGTTGACCCATTGTGGCGAAGTTAATGTTTGCAGCTGACCCGCCTGCGTTAAGGTTGCGATTTGTTCTGCAGTTGGCTTTTGAGGAGAACCCATTTTCTTCCAAATTTCATACGCATTGCTATGCTCCTGATCAATGCGATAATGCTGAATTTGAACACGTTTCGCCTTCATGCCATCAATTTGAATGGTAACCGGCGATGCGTCGACCATTTTGTTGTCGTCATGATAATTCCAAACCATGATTGCGGCTTCCTGGGCATTTTTGGTGGCAAATGCATTGATGTCGCGCTCACCGCGGACGCTTTCCGATTTTAATTTTTGAAAATCATAAGCAAGATTTTGCTTCACCTCCACACGATTTCCGTCCATCATGCCAAACATTCTGAACACATTTAAAACAGGTTTATCCACACCATTTGTCGCCAGATCACGGAAACCACGGAACCATGGCTGATCTTCAAATTCAAATGCCCACGTCACTGCGCCAAGCAAATTAACTCCCCGGGCGTCGGCTAATTCATGTTTTCTAGCAAATGAAGCCGCGGTGTAACTGGAATACATGGTCCCGTTCCGGTAAGCGTTTTGTGGATGAAGGTCTTCTGAGCAAGCCGCGCAGCCTTCGGGATCAGATTCGCCGATGATGATCGGCAGGTTTTTGAGACTGGGGTAGGAGGCTACAATTTCAAAACCTTTGTCAATGTCGCGCAACTGCGTGCCCATGTTCATTTGCACTATGCCGTTAACGACCTTGGGAGCGCCTTTTGCGTGAAATGTTATGAAGTCAAGCGGTGAACCGGTCTTGCCTGTTACATAATTTTTCCCACTTACCACGTGATCCAGAAACGCCCTAAAAAATTTTGCAGACACTTCCCAATTCGGGCCTGTAACTTCGGGGCCGCCTATTTTTGCGGTTGGCAAGGCTCGCTTAACAGCATCGGCTGAATAGTCATACAGTTTAATGTATTCCTCCGTGGTGCCTTTCCAATAACTGATGTTTGGCTCATTCCAAAGCTCCCAATACCAGCTTTCCACCTCTGCCTGTCCATATCTTTCAACGGAATGTTTCACCCATTGAAATACCAGTTCAGCAAATTTTTTGTAATCATTCGGTGGATAAGCCCAACCCGTGTAAATGTCATTATAATCATCGCCAGGCTTCCAAAAATGCCTGTAAGGCTGTGGTTTGGACGATAATGCTTCCGGCATGAACCCAATCTGCGCAATCGGTCGCATGCCTCTTTCAATGTATGTGTCAAAAATCTTGTCCACAATCGTCCAGTCGTAAACGGCATTTCCCCTCTTGTCTTCGGTATAAACATTGGTCGAGCCCCACTTCAAAGCCGCCACGCCATCGCCCGTCACCAACATGCTGTGCGCCCGCACATAAACCGGAATCTTACTGAACTGCGAAATCTCCGTCAGCAATTTCTTGCCATCCTTCATGTAAGTATAATTCGGCTCATCATATCCAAAAAACGCCCAAATTGGTTTGGCTGGGCCCTTTTCAACGCTCAGGTTGAGTTCGATGGTGACGGGTTTTTGGGTAGTTTCTTGTCCGTATGTTGGGCAAAAAAGGAGGTTGAGCAAGGGAAGCAAAAGTCCAAGCTTTGTTGAGATTGCCATAAAATTAGGTTAACACGAATGTTCGGTTGAAAAGCTAGCGCTACTCAATCGTGAAGGAGCGGGGAACTATAATCTACTTTTGCTCACCAATTCCCAGCCCAAAAACTTGCCCCGTCAAATCCACTTTGTGCGAGCAGTTTTGCGGCTTGGGCGCTTCTCTTACCGGTTTGACAATAAAAAACAATGGTTTTATTCGGGGGTAATGTTGGCAGAATGTCTGGGATTTCAGAAAGTGGAATGTTTATGCCGCCAAAGTTATCGGCTTCGAATTCGTTGTATTCCCGCACGTCAACGAGGTGGATCTGGCCTGGGTAGGAGGCTTCAATGCGTTCGAATTCTTCGTAGGTGAGTTCTTTAGGATCTGGATTTTTGTTGATGTTCGGTTTGGGTGAGGGCGCTGAGGAGGAAGTGTTGAGTGCTGCGGATCTGGAAAATTGAAAAATATTAGTGGTGTTGGTTAATGTGTTCATGACCAGAAGTTTACCCGACAGTGGTTCGCCGATTTCACAAATCACTTTAATGGCTTCATTTGCCATATAAGTGCCGATCATGCCAGGCAAAATGCCAATGACACCAGCTTCGGCGCAGTTGTCGCCTTCTTCTGCATCAGGAAAAAGACAGCGGTAAGTAGGGCCGCCTTGGTAATTGAAAACCGAAACTTGTCCTTCAAAACGCAATATCGAGCCAAATATGAAAGGTTTGTCCAAAGCAACGCAGGCATCATTTACAATATAACGTGTCGGGAAATTATCTGAGCCGTCAATCACTAAGTCATATTGTGCAATTAGCTGATTAGCATTGCTTTCGTTCAGCCGCAGATTGTAAGGCGTTAATGTTACAAATGGATTTTGCGCGTGTAACTTTTCAATGGCCGTGAGCACCTTACTTTTTCCAAGATCATCAGCAGCATACAAAATTTGCCGATGCAAATTGGAAATATCCACGACATCATCATCCACAATGCCGATGTTTCCAACACCTGCTGCGACAAGATATTGCAGCACAGGACAGCCCAGGCCGCCAGCACCGACAACCAGCACTTTGGCTGCTTGCAGCTTTTCTTGGCCTGCCATTCCCATTTCGGGAAGGATAATTTGTCGGCTATAACGTCGGCGTTCCTGTGGTTCAAACATTTTTTATACTAATTTTTATCAAATAAAATCTGGTCCCAGTCCTTCCAAACCGGCTCATAACCCCGCGAACGGATCATCGCTGCAATGTCAGCAGGACTGCGGTCATCCGAAATCTCAAACTGTTCCAAAGATTCCGGCTCGACTGCATAACCTCCCGGATTCGTCTTCGAACCGGCACTGATGGATGTAACGCCAAGCTGAATACAATGATCCCTGAATTGTTGTGTTTCCCGCGTCGAAAGTGAAATTTCCACTTCCTCATTCATGATCCGATACGCGCAAATTAGCTGTACAAGCTCCCTATCGGTCATTTCAACCTTAGGTTCCAAGCCTCCGGAAAACGGCCGCAGCCTTGGAAATGATAAACTATAACGCGTTTGCCAATAGGTTCGTTCGAGATATTGCAGATGCGCTGCGGTAAAAAAACTGTCTGTCCGCCAATCTTCCAGCCCAATCAAAACGCCCAATCCCATTTTATGAATGCCGGCTTGCCCAAGCCGGTCAGGCGTTTCAAGACGATAATTGAAGTTTGATTTCTTGCCTTTCGGATGATGCTTTTTGTAATCTTCCTTATGATAAGTTTCCTGGTAAACCAAGACCGAATATAGCCCCAAAGCAATCAATTCCTCATATTCTGTGGCTTCCAGCGGCTGGACTTCCATTGAAATTTGTGAAAAATGGGTTCTCCTCAAAAGCCAACTGCAGAACAAATCGCAACCTTAACGCAGGCGGGTCAGCTGCAAACATTAACTTCGCC
>Ga0181469_101017_pt1 | contig 10612 bp, 11 predicted proteins | sample InSIn2SAF170_2_FD_119081 | JGI IMG/M metagenome (GOLD analysis project Ga0181469, IMG submission 119081) | Clean room microbial communities from NASA Spacecraft Assembly Facility at Jet Propulsion Laboratory, Pasadena, California, USA -... ... | reverse complement strand
AACAGGGAGTTAAGTGAGCCACTCATGACTAGAGCAGAGCCAGAGGATCCCTCAGCTTTAATATATGCCCACCAGCAGCTGGCCAATAACCCTAAGGCTCTACCAGATTACATTGAATGACAAGCTCAAGCCATTGCTCACTTTGAGGACATGGAAAGACTGTTGGGGGACAACTGCATTCATACTTGCACAAGGAGGTGGAACACACTGTCCCATAGTCTGAAAATAAGAGAATACCACTCCCAACAAGGATGAGGGAGGCCTTGGCAAGAATCCCACTCTACAAACAGTCAATGCAGAATCTACAGGCCAACTGGATAGGCCTAAAGTTCAGTCCTCCCTTGCTTTTAAGACTGTTGGAAGGGGTCACAGAAGAAGAGGAGCATAGGCGGTGGGAGGAAGTAGACAAAAAAGTAGGGTTTCATGACCAAGAAGAGGATATCACCTCAGAGGCCTGGGATGTGAGAGAGGCAGTCAAGGTAGTCAAGGATGATGAGCTAGATTAGTTGCTCAAAGGATGAGCAACCCATTTAGCAGGGGGGTGATGATGAGCCCCAAAAATGGGTAACTTATTGGGCTCATCTTGCCTATTTTTCTTCATTAATCCACCATTCTTCATAGTTTATGCATGCTTTTGAGTATATTTATATTAATTGAACGAATGAGAATAGTCATGTGCCTATGAAATCTAATACATGCTTATTGCAAATTTTTCGACATCTTTTGGACCAAGAGCAAGCATTTATGAGCCAGTTTACAGCCAAGTACGAGGGGACAAGGATGAGGATTTGTAGGAAGGGGGTTTCCTACACTAAACAACCCTTCCTCAAGTTCTCCACCATCATCTCAGAGTTCAGCAGTCCACCGAAGATGATCCCCAAGGGTAGCTGAGCAGCCTTTGTAAAGTGGTTTATTACTTGCAGTCTTGAGCAGCCAAGCCCCTTGAGTTAAGGAGGGATATTGGAGGCCCTTGTAGTGCATTAATAGGAAGGATTCTAGCCTTCGTAGGTTGCTTTTTTTGAACATTTGTATTCTACACTTTATTGCTTCTCTATTTCTCAACCCATTTTGGAGCTTTTGCTGTAAACATTTTTATGACATGGTTATTTTTTGAGTAATGGAAATCAGTTTTAGTTTGCATTAGTTCTGAGCTTCTTCTTAGGATTGTGTAGCTCTTAGGGTTGGGCCCAACCCAAGTGCCAGGTCTTCCTCTGTGTACTGTTATATGTTTTTTCTGCCTTCATAAACTAATTTCTGCTAGTAGATTAACATCTTGCTTGGTTACTTAGGTCATTTTTGATGGGCGAAATAGCTTTTCATGTTTCAGGTTGATTTGATAGGTTGATAATAGAAAAGATCTTAGAAAAAGGCCATCAAGCAACCCTGGATCTCACCTCTCCCTCCTCGAGACCATGCGCTGAGACCAAGGTGTCCTTGCTTCTTCATGCAATTGCTAGTGTGAGATTCTCAATTACAAAACTTGATACCAGATGTGATTACATGTTGAGGTCCATTCTTGCTTGGTTTCCATAATTATTCTACGTGACTGTCTACAAATAAATTTATGTTCATCATGATTGTTGATTTCTAGGTCAAATTAGATCAAAATAGTTAGGTCTTTGGTTTGCATAGTCTTTGTTTGGTCAGTTTTAATAAATTGTGTGCAGATCACCTGTAATCCCCCTTGCCTATCTTTCCCTCCTCACACAACCTACTCCAACCCAAAATTCCAGATTTCCTCCCTTCATTTGCCACGCTTTGACAGTTTGACCTAATTTCTCCATTTTTGTGCAACATTGCTCCCTCCATCCTTGAACAAATCCAACCATATTCATCGCTCCTGAGCCTCATTTACCAGGTCCTACACCTCTTCAAACCCTCATCCAACCTCCATTTCCACTTTTTCACATTTCTTCCACCATCAACCCTCCAAAATCCTCTTTCAGATCTTCCTGTAGAAACTGCCTATAGAACATCCTGTAGAACCCCTGCAAACTTCCTGTAGAAGCTCACGAGAGTGGTTTTTCAAGATCCTATCACTGTGAGACACTCTAGAAGAGTGCTAGGGACCCTTTAGGCCCTCTTTTCACCTTCCCAATCACCTGCAATCACCTACCCCATTTCCTTTCGCCAATCAACCTCTGCACAGTCAAAAACAGTTAAAGCACATGCACAATAATTCTACAAAGTTACTCAAAAATGAAAAAAAGATGTTTTCTTTAGATTTTACTATAGAAGTAGCTTAATCACATGCATTTTACCATTCTAGAAGTAAATGGCATCCATCTCCACCACTTCCATCTCTTTCCTTGCACCTGTAGGGTTAGTCGGTAAAACTAGGGTTTGCATTTCCTTTCAGCTTTCTGTTTCTTTCTACAAGTAAATTAGCCTCTGTTGAGTTAGCCTTCATCCATCACAGTTAAAAGCTTCTTCTAAGAGCTCATAGAAGTTGGCTTAAGCTCCTAGTAGACTTGTGCCAACTAGTCAAGTGACAGCCTGCGGCAAGAGCTAGTACTTGTGCATATAGCATCGTTGCTTTCAAGTTTGTTATGAACTACTGGGTTGATAAAAGTAAAGAAGGGAGTCTCAGGAGTTGCAGCATTATTGCTGCAATACTGGAGCCCACCATGTTTTTTGCGCCATTGTTGGGGAAGCATCAGAATATTTGTGATTGTTGCTTTTCTTCTATTTTCTATTGTAACCTTCTGCTTAGTAGTTTATTTCAGCAAGTGTAGATTAGACCTTTCCTACTTTCCTAGATTAGCATTTCATATTGGCAAGCATAGACTAGCATTTCAATTCTGCAGTTTCAATTCTGCAAGCGTAACTTAGCATTTCCTTTCTGCAATTTCATTTCAACAGCATAGATTAGTCCTTTCCTGCTTTCATTTCAATTCTTCATTGTCATTTCAGCAAGATAGATTTTAGTTAGTTGCAGTCAATCTATTTCAGTTTTGCAGGTACAAGCAAGGAAAAAAAAGCAACCAAAACTATTTCATTTCATGCCTCGTAGGAACAGAGACAATACCGGAAAATTCTTACCCAACACCCCCACCACATCTTTGAGTCACCCTTCTCTCTTCTTCGGTGGCAGTGATCTAGAAGAACCTATAGGTGAACCTCCAGAGATATACGAAGATCCTATAACAGAAGAAGAGCAAAATGTTCCTTTTGAGACCATGGTTGAACATAGGAATGGTATAGGGAATGAGGAGAGGATAGAAGGTGCCTTTCCCATCCGAGAGACAAATGAGGACACAAAAATTAAGCTCCTAGCGGACTTGTACTAGCTGATCAAGTGACAATCTACAACAAGAGCTAGTACTTGTGCATATAGCATCATCACTTCCAAGTTTTATTGAACTACCGGGTTGATAGAAGTAAAGAAGGGGGTCCCAGGAGTTGCAACATTATTGCTACAATACTGGAGCCCACCACCTACTCCACCTTCGCCTTGTGTTCCAGCATTATTTGGATGACATGACCATCTCGGGCTCGAAGCTCTGTGATTAATGCATCCTACAATCGGTACAGGGTTTCGTGTGTAACAGCAGTGAAATTCAACCCGAAACTTCGCATATCACCCTCGGCCTCTGTTATGACAACATTGACTGGCAACGTTAGAGTGTTCAACGTATGGTCGTGTAGCATCTGTTTAGCTGCAGTTGTGTCACCGACTAGGGTTGGTAGCATTACTCCCTGGGTGCGCACCTGTAGGGCCTATAACTATGCCCTAAGGTCCCCTAACAAAGTCATCTGCTTGGTCATTATCATTGTCATGGCACCTAAGATAGTCACGCTTTCTGGTCCCTGGCTATCCTGAAATTCTTTGTCCATAGCCTTGGCAGTTTTCAACTTCTTGCGCATGTGGGGCGAATCTATGATATGCAGCCTCTTAGCTAGGGCTAATTTCATGCACAATTGTGCTTCAAGTTCCTGCTGCATATTGTGCTCCAAATATATATCATGATCCACCTTCCCTCCTTCGACGGTTATTTCCTCATTTTCTTCCTGTCATTTGCTATCTACCAACTACTGAAGGCACTCCTGGAGTTCCTTCTTTCATTGTTGTTCGGCCAGCTTGGCTATTTCGGCTAGGTCTATGGCATGCCATTCTGGTGGCTAGACTGTCATTGCATCATAAATGGCGTCATCTGTTGTGATGAACGGAAGTTTTACCCAAACCTTCTGTGGATCCTTCCGCGCCCTAAGATAGATGTGATGCATATCTGCCTGGAATTCAGTGGTACTTTACAAATCGTTGTAGACTGTGGGAGATAACATGGGTCTATGCACAATCCACATCTGAATACTTGCTTCCATTAATGTCCAAAATATCTTGATTTGTCGAACCCTTATGGCATCCTTTGTCGCCCTAAGCGAACTATACCTTGCTGCTTCTGGGAGGTTTTTCTCAAGATTGGGGAATTGGCTACCATGCGGTAGTTCACCTACAACCAGCAAGTTCGATAGGAGAAACCAGGCATAATGGAAAGTCTTACCTTTCTCTTGCGCTTCCTTGCAATTTGTCAAAAATTCATCACATAATAACTGCAACCAATTGAACTGAACTCCTTTGGTGCATTATTCCATGAGCGCAATGGCAGGGGTTGGGACCTCATCCATGCGACATTTCCTCATAAGTTTGCATGTTATTAGCTGGGTTGCAACTCACACCCCTCTGTTCATGATTCTTGCTATGACATACCCTCGCTTCCCCTTGTCCAACTTGTATTTTTCCTTTAGCATGTCCGCAAGACTTAGCTCACTACTGGTCCAAGTTATATTTGCGGGGTAATTCCCTTTAACTGGAAAATGGGTAATCTTGTATATTAAGTCAGTCGTGATGGGGATCGGTTGTTCTAACTAGAGATACCCCTCATGTAGCAGATAGAGTAACTGATGGATCAAAAAACTAGTGACGATTGCACGATGATAGTGAGGTATCCATCAGAGATTGAGAATGCCTACCCTCTCCACGCCGAGTAGCCATTTCTATGGCAGTAAGTTCTCTATGGCCAAGTTGGGGAATTTCTTGTTGTCCCCAAGATCCAAATCTTCAAACATGACATTTTGTACTCATCCCAACAGTAAACCCTCGAATCTGATCTCATCTGGAAGGAGCAGGGTCTGAAGCGTGCTTTTGGCTGCATCCAAGTCCTTTGGTACGTTGGCCTTGCCATTTCAAGGGGGGAGATATGGTGGGAGCACTGGCATTCAGAAAGCATCCTCTTAGTCCTCGTCCTATGTTTCGAACAGCTCGAGCAGATCTTGGAAGTCGTCCGCCTCCTCTTCGTCCTCATCTTGTGTTTCGAGCAGCTTGAGTAGGTCTAGGAAGTCGTTCGCCTCCTCTTCTATATCGGTAGCGACTACCTTTCCTTTATCAGCCATTGGGATTTTACTGAATCGCGGTGAAGCCCTGACCAGTCCCACAGTCTGCTTGTGCTTTCGGGATCATGGTGTTCGTGGGGACTTATGGACTTTGGGACTAGCAACTGCTTCGTCTCATTCCTCCTGCGCCGTATCCAGTTCTGTTGTGAATTGTGCTTAAGTTCTATCCATATTACTCATAAGTTATGCCTCACTTCCTAAATATCGCAACATTCTCCAAAGGTTCTTAGATGTGTGTGAAATTTTGAATGGAACCCTTCCCGCCCTTGTTACCCCATTAATAACGTCGTGGCGGAAAATCTCTCCATATCTATCTAGATACTCATGTCTTAATGATCCGTCACCCGCTTCCTTTTACCATAACTTAACCATCTTGTCATGAATAGTAGATGCAACGATCTCCTTCCATCCTGTCCTCACGGTAGCGTAGTTTCTAGTACGTGATCACGGCTCTGACTTCTTATGGATTCTGCACACTATAACAGGCTCGCACCTTTCTTGGGAAGACTTGTTACACAAAATATTGTCACCATGACTATTTGCAGTCAGTATGGGTCTATCATCATCCATACTGTCCTCCTTGGCAAGTCTCAAACCTCAGCTCTTCATGTCAAGCTTTAAAAATGAGAGAAAGTTCTTTAAAAATCAATAAAGTTCTGGTTCCACACTTTCTCTTACTGTTGCCTACGGTCCCACAACCCTTGTTCATGTTACCTACGGACCTTCCCGCTCTTTATCTAAAGGAGTGGGTGCAACCCCTTGTGAAAGTCAAAAAGGTGCAAGTTTATCCTTAAAAAACTTACTTGTGGTTAATTCTGGATGATTCTAGAAGGATTATTGATGTGGATGGTTCACTCCTAGGTGGTTCATGCATCCCAAAACTAAAGGAGCTAATCTCTTGATAAGAGGAGCTTATCCCTTTGAAGGTGGACCTAGTAACTTCCCTCCATTGAACTATAAATTAAGGCATTGGGCTGGTTGCTGGGGAGGTTAGAAGCTAAACATTATTACGGGTAAATGCTAGTGGAATTGAGACTTCCTAGTTAAGCTTGAGAGGAGAGATTACATACCTTTTGGCTTCATTGGGAAGAGAGTGAAACTTGTCAAAGTAGAGGATACTTCTCGCTGGACCCTGGGAGGAGCTTGTACAGCATCAAGGCACAGGTTGTAAAGTTCTTCTTTGATTAAAGTTAATACAATCAAATTCATTTTTCTCAAAAAATTGTCTTATGTGGTTTGTTTCATAAATTCCTTGATCATTATGATGAATATGCTTTATTATATTGGCTTTTCAGGTGCTATTTAATGTGTGTGCTTGTTTGTGTCTGCAGATTCTTTATAAAGGAGCTCATTTGGATCAACGAATCATGCCTTCTACAAACTTGCACTGGACCCAAGGTAGGCCTAAAACACTTGTTTGCCTTTATTTATAAATTGCATATTTACAGAAAGATAGAATTTGGTTGGTTTGCTTGTCGCTAGATATCATTAGATACTAGGGAGGTCAGTCTTGTCTGCAAGAACGACTCATCCGTGTGACAAAATGGCGACTCCGTTGGGGACTTGATTTTTTCTTTACTTGTACTTTGGCTTGAGAAACTGTGTCTTTGTTTCTAGTTTTTGGCTTGATGTGTGTGGAATTGGGTAGATTTAGTAGATCTTGAATTACTTTTTGTTTTTCATACTTTTGGGAGAGGACTGCACCCTCTGCTTGTAGCATAGTGCGGACTTCTCCGCACTTTTTCTTTACACATAGAGCGGGACCGCACCTAGGTAAAATGGGGGCCTGCGTACCTTGTCAAAATTTTGAAAAACTTGAAATTTTCTCTTTCAGTCAGCTTAGGATTTGTTTATATGTTTTTAGCCTCTGCCCAGATCTGCATGTGACTTGTCAAGAACTTTTTCTTAGGTTGATTCCATTGGCGTTAGGGTTTTAGGTGAAATTCCTAGAAGTTTTTTCTGTCGGCTTTGATTTTCATCCTGGTCTTGTAGTAGCTCGGAGCTTGAAAGCCTTAGATACCTCAGATCACCTTGGTTTTTACTAGCTTTCTTATGAGTCTGACCATTTGGTAAAATCTGCCCTTGTTGAGGAATCCATCTTGTTTTTCTCCTTGCGAAACTTCGAAAAAACTTGCATTGAAAGTTTGGATTTCATTTTTAGAAAAGAAAACAAAAGCTATTTGTTTTTTGACTCATTTGTGATTCTGGAAAAATTAGTCCTTAGTTTGCTTATAGCTAAGTAAAACATCCTTGAAAAGAAATCTTGTAAGCTTTTACTTCAATAGTTTTTTAGGGTTTATAGATCTCAAGATTAGATTTGTCAATAGTTTTGAGTGTTTTATAAAAATAAGAAAATCTCTTTTGAAGAAAAAGTTTGTTTTTGTAGTATTTGAGTATTTGAAAGAAAAGGGAAATTTTCATGAATATAACTAGTTGTCTCATTTTGAGTGTATTGGAAAGGACAAAAGCTCTTCTTTTGATTTCATTGTTAAGACAAGATTTGTTTTTACAAGCATTTGCATTCTCAACTCTCTCTTAGCTAGAAATTCATTGAAAGGGAAAGGGTTGCTTTTCATCTTAAGTGCATTTTTTTAGTGATTTCAAGTTGAATCTTCACACCACAGGTTTCATCTCCACACCTCTTGACTTAAATAAAAACCAATAAAAATAACGCTTAAAGGAAAATTTATCTAGTAATCTTTTTATTTTTATGGCTCTTTCCACCAATCTAGCTTAGGCTAGTGTCTTGGAATAGGTTTTAGTTAACACTCCAAGACAGTAAAACAAACAAGTAGTTGTATTTTGCGGTAGGAGATTAAATCCAATTGTTACATTTATGCTCTGGGAAAGCTCCTCTTAAAGGAGAAGCACAAGATCGTCTCTGAACCATTGGGGTAATCAATCCTTCCTCATTGGGAACGACACCAGATATTCACATATTAAAAATGGTAAACCTCAGATTAACCATTGTTGAGGAGCCTGGGGTCACTTGTTGGTAAACCTTGGATTATGTCAAGGAGCCTTCAAGGGGATTGAGCTTGTTACTCTACCCTTGCGTGCGTATCGGATCGTAGACTATTCCCCCAGGTATATTTGTTTCCATTGGTGACCATAGTGACCATATTCTATAGGATTCTTTCCTAAGGTGACGGTGGAGGGAAGATCCCACTGTACCTGGAGCAGACGTTAGCTAGACTCACTTCGATTTTCTGGGGGGTTCTCTTCACTCAAGACAGTTTAGTGGAGGAACTTGTGCCAGTCTACTCATTAAGCAGGTTGCCGGAGTAACTGTTCCAACCGCCATTTCTGTATTGAATTCTACGACGTTGGATTTCATCACCAACAAGTGTTTTCAGTATGGAAAGTTACTGTTTGTGTGTGGTTTGACTTCCTAGATTCTTTAGGCGTGTGATTCAAAATTGTTTGGTTCTTTAGAGACTTTAGGTGGTTTTCATTGAGATTTTTCTTTGTTTGCGTGTGAAGTAGTTAAAATTTTTAATTGTGGTTGAATTACCGAGGAAGTCCTGTAGACTTCGGAGCCAACCTCCTGAGTTATCAATGAGCTAGCTTGAAGGGCTACGAGCCCTTGTAACTCCTAGTGACAGTAGAGTAGGGTCACCTGAAGAAGGAGAGTCTTCTTTGGTTGTACATCCTGATTACCAAGCTCTAGTAGCAGATTATAATCCACAATCTATTTCATTTTCCGAAGTTACTAGTAGTTTTTCATCTACTAGTAATCTAGCCGGGGAACCTGAAATATCTGAACCTGAAACTGAACCTCCTGCTACTCCAACATCTGGGTTAGCCTCTCTAACTTCCAGTGGTCTTGGTTCACCCAGGGTAGAAAGAGTTATTACCCAAAATCTTCCTTCTAGACTTATTGCTATCGAAGAACTTGTTACTCTGGAAGAAGAAAGTATCCCTATCCCTGAAAATCAACCAGTTATAGAACTTAGTGAGCGTGAATCGATCTTTTACAATCCACCTAGGAGGGATGCTTGGTATCTTTCATTGACCAATTTTTTGGAAAACCCGGGACTAACTTTTTCACCACCTCGTATTCCTTTTCACCCAACACCTAGGGGTTATTATCCTCCGTTAAATATTTCGAGACAGTCATCCATGTTTTCTCAATCTCTAGAAACCTTTTTATACGGCAGTCCTTCTGTTCCCTCTGGGTATCAGTCACTTACTCGTACCTTTTCGGGAGCATCTCCTCAACCTATTGAACAAGGGTTATTAACTGGTAATAATGGAACTAAGATGTTGAGTGTAGAAGATATTCTTATGATGTTAGGTACTATTCCTAATCCGCAACCTCAAGGTGGCCAATTACTGCCTGGGGGGCAGCCTCAAGGTCCTCAATTATCGCCTAGGGGGAAACCTCAAGGTACCCAATTATAGCCTGGGGGGAAACCTCAAGGACAATACATACCTATAGGACAGTACATTCCTCAAGGTCAACCCCAGGCTCAGTATGTACCTCAAGGTCAACCCTAGTATCAATATGTACCTCAAGGTCAACCTCAGTATCAGTACGTGCCTCAGGGTTATCAACCTCAAGGTCAGTACCCAACTCAAGGTTTCCAACCACCTTCCGGTCAATCATTTGTTCAAGGAACTAGAAATGTACCTTTGAATTATCAACCCTACCCTCAACCTAGTTATGGTCCTCAATATGCTCAACCTACTATGGGTCCATACCAAGGAATGAACTTAGTGTGGGATCCATCACAATCTCAATAGGTCTTGCAATCGAATGTACAGTTGTCATCTCAATCTGGACAACCCTTAGTATCTGGTTCAATCCAACAACCGGTCCAGTCTACTATTCAAACTTCTGCACCTTCTGTAGTTTCTCAGCTTGGGCCTAGTTCACCTCGAACTCCCCCTCAAACGGCTACTGCAACATCTGTTCCATCTACCCCACCTACTTCCAGAGTATCTACAGCCCTGGTTTCTACTATTCCTGTATCAATTCCTCAAGTATCTTTACCTCAGTCTGGACCCACAATTCAGACTTCGGTTCAAATGCTTATAGGACAAACTGGTCCAAGTACGGTTGTCACAAGTCAACCTCAATTTACTTATCAACCGTACCAGGGATAGTACCAATTCGGTCCTTCTGTGTAATAGCCAATCTATCAGTATCAACCATACCCTGGATATACGTATCAACAATCTCAACAACCCCAGTACAGTCCGGTTAATCTTGGTTTTC
>Ga0181469_100827_pt2 | contig 10637 bp, 8 predicted proteins | sample InSIn2SAF170_2_FD_119081 | JGI IMG/M metagenome (GOLD analysis project Ga0181469, IMG submission 119081) | Clean room microbial communities from NASA Spacecraft Assembly Facility at Jet Propulsion Laboratory, Pasadena, California, USA -... ... | reverse complement strand
CTACTGTACGTGGGCGTTACGGATGAAAAGAGTAGTTTTTGCTTGACCACCACACTCAAGCTCGATTCGAAAAGATACAAAGCATAGCGTAGGCGTGATCTGGTCATGAATCATGAATTGTGATTGCGAGATGGATCTGAGCTGCAATGTGAGCGATGGTATTGATACCTTCAAACCAACGCGTCGATAGTAGCCTTCATCCACGAGAAGGGCAGGTGCGGCGAAAATTAGCTTCGGTAGTGGATGTTGTCGGCTGAATCACGGTAGTCGACCATCCTCGAAACTTTTTTGGTGGCGCCGAAACAATTGATGAGCTTGAGCAACAACTCGTCAGGCGTGAGGATTTTCTGGGAAACAGGGATGTCGTCTTTCTTTACAACACCAGCATCGCAAAGAAAACGAAAGCGACCAGACGAGCGAGGAGGTCAACCCCGTAAACGACGAGATGTGGAGCGAAGCACAGACGGAAGAATAAAAAGTTCAGAAAAGCCAAAGCCATCACGAGATGCAGAGCGAGATGAGTCCATTTCTGGCAGCGAAAGTGAAGATGAGATTGAACCAGAAGAGGTGGAGGATTCCGAGGCTACATCTGAGGAAGATGAGACTGCAGCAGAGCGACGAGTCCGATTAGCACAGCGATATCTCGACCGCCTAAAAGGCGAGGTTGATGAAGCCGGCTTTGATGCTGAGGATTTGGATCGAGATATCATATCGAAACGACTACGAGAAGATGTTGATGAAGCGAAAGGGAGGCAGTTTAGGCTTATTGCGAACAAACTGGACCTCGAAAATGCAGATCATATCAATTTTCGCGCCGACACACAATCTACGACAGGGCTTGCTGTATGCAAGCCTTATGTATACACTACAAGCAAGGACAAGACGTTGATAAAGTGGCAATTACTACCACCGAATCGGAGACCACAGAGCGATGGACTCTCACGGAATAGTCATGTTGGGAAAAGGAAGCCAAAGCAGGTAGCATACGTGAAAGGTATCAATGTTCGAGCCTTGGCAACCCAACAACACGGTCATACTGGTGCGATCCTTTCGGTCGCTGCGTCGCCAGATGGCAAATATGTTGCAACAGGAGGTGCAGATAAGAAACTCATAATATGGTCAGCTGAGGATCTTCGGCCTCTTAAAACGTTCACAACACATCGAGACGCCGTGACAGGACTGGACTTCGCTCCCGCACATTCGAATCAGTCCGGAGTTGGCACACAATTATTCAGTGCAAGCATGGACAGGTCGATCAAAACGTATAGTCTTGCTGGGGAGGATAGCATTGCATATGTGGAGACTTTGTTTGGTCATCAAGATCATGTGCTTGGTGTTTCGGCTATGGCTGTGGATCAATGCGTGTCTGTAGGAGCTCGAGATCGAAGTGCTCGTTTATGGAGGGTGGTGGACGAGACGCAACTCAAGTTCTTGGGTGACAGTTCGAGGCACGATGAGTATCAAACAGGCAGCCTAGACTGTGTTGCTGCTTTGCCGCCGCACCATTTTGTGACTGGCTCCGATTCAGGGACAATCAATCTATGGAGTATGCACAAGAAGAAGGCTCTTTTCACCATACAAACTGCTCATGGCGTGGACGACCTTCCGCCTCTCGAAGACGTGACGTCGGAAGCAGACCCTCAAGTTCTTGCAGAGCTTAAGAAGTCAGATTGGAGACGACCACAGCCAAGAGCTATTACAGCCTTGGCGACATTGCCAGGAACGGATGTTATTCTGAGCGGAAGCTGGGATGGTTGGATCAGAGTGTGGAAATTGAGTGATGACAAGAGATCGCTGCTATCACAAGGAGTCATCGGCAAAACAAATGCAGCACCAGAGACAAATGGCATAACTGACGGTGAGATACACGCGGCGCCAGTTAGGCAGAACTTGGGTCCCGTCAGAGGTATCATCAATTCGCTTGCTGTATTTGAGCGACGGAAGGAGATTGTGAATGAGTTCGGTGGTAACAAGGAAGGAGAGTGTCAAGGTCTGTGCGTGGTTGCGGGTACTGGGATGGAGATGCGCCTAGGACGGTGGGTGAAGTCATCCGATGGTCGTAATGGTGCTATGGTGTTTGAGATAGATTTGAAGAGTGATGCTTCATCGTAGTGGCCCGTCTGCAGGTAGTGTAACGTGGCAGATCCGTTCAAGATGCATTCCTCTCTATTGCATGTTAAGCGGTTGTTCAAGGATGTCCCCATTAATCCCACGACTTCTAACTCAATGATCTGGAATCTAGGAGAAGGGAAGAGGTGCCGAAATCGACTCTACAGTGCAGAAGAGGGAGGTTAGCCGATGCCAAGACTCGATGTTTTGATCATTCAAATTCTTGAGCTTTGGCTACAACATTCCTTTTCTCCTCTTTATCAAAAAGTAAACAGAGCCGTATGTACCCTACCTTTTGACTCTTGGTGTGTTTATACTAACAAATGTAGAGCCACGACCGTCGTTACGCACTTTCACAGCGACGTGTTGCCATGGGTCAATTGACTCAGTGGCTCTGGAGATAGATACTTTTCCTTGATAGGAAGTTTCTTCCTCGTTGGGTCTTCTTCATTGAGGGCGATGAGGTTGGAATGTCGATGACGGGATACATACAACTTTGACCGATTGTTTAATGTTGCGATCGAGAGAACACTTCGAGTATCAGCTGTACCTACCGCTAGATGTGTTTTGCAGAGGATAAATGACCAAAAATGCTTTCAACCCGTCCATATGATTTCTCGATGATGAACACAGCAATGTGCACTCGGAGACGTCAGTGCTCACATACCGACAGCTCCTTTTACCTTGGTTTGTCGTTGTGGTTACCAGATTCGAGAAGCATTCCAGACATTCCAAACTTTCGAGCATCAATTTTGAACCCGTCAGAGAACTAGATTTATAGGCACATTTCCTGTGATGGCTGGTAGTCGTTTTCCCTTCACCAGCACACCTCAGTCGTTGCCCAGTCGTTCTTTACCAGCTCTAAGAGCCTAGTCACTCATTAGTGCTAATTCTAATCTTCCTCAAAGGCCAATCCACTTACGTCCATTTACTCTACAACAACAACTTCACCATCAAGATGCAGAAATCATCCACCCGAGGTGCATCACTTGCAGCACTGTTTGTCACAGTTGTTAGCGCTCAAACAGTCACCTCCTACTTCCCTGTCTGCCCAACAGCTTCCTCTACTACCATCACGCTCCCCACCACCGTCACTTTCTGCCCTGGCCCTTACTGCAATGGCGGTAGCTCCGGCCCAATGATCACGGCTGGACCAACTAACGGGGTTGGTATGCCTGGTGTCAACGTCGGTCAGTACACTAGTGTTGGGGCAGACGGCAAAACAACCGTCCTCGGAATCTGGGAGACGGTCTACGATTCCATGTGTGACAGTGGCCTTGTCCCAGCCACCTACACCATCACTGCTCCTTGCCCATGCGAGGAGACAGCTCACCCAACAGTCCTCCCAACCGGCTTCGAAACCACCGTTGTACCTTGCAGCGTCTGCGCAGCAACTGGTGGCCCATCCACAGTCACTATTACTCAACCTTGCTCTACTGGACCATACGCTACACAAACACCAACTGTCGAACAATCATCGGCGGGCGCTGTGGGTGCCTCAGCCATGTCACCTTCGGGCGCTCAAGCAAGTGCCGTTGCCGCCGCCGCCGCAAGTGCAGGTGCAAACAGCGGTTCCGGAGCTTCGTCCGCCAAAGCTATGGCAGCAGCCAGCGCAGCAGCTAGTGCACAAGCAGATTCAGGAGCTGCCTCTGCTTCGGCCAGTGCTGCTGCTGCTGCTGCTGCCAGTGCCCAAAACACAGCAGGTAACTCAGCTTCTACCAACACCGAGGTCGACGCAGAGACTGCTGCTGGCACTGGCACTGACACTAATACCGATACCGACTCTGCCGCTGCTGCAAGTGCATCTGCTCACGGTGCAGGAGTGGTCAATGTTGTGCCACTCAATGGCACCATGTCCAAGAATAGCACGGTCTCATCGATGACAACACCAGCACCCATCGCGTCTTATGTCTCTTCGGCAGGAAAAACCTCGCTCGCCGGTACTACACTATTCGCCGCTGTTCTTGCTATTTTCTTGTTGTAGTGATATCTTTTTGATTGGTTTTGCTATCAGTTCGTCAGTGGTTATGTTCGAAATATTGGGTTTTAGAATTTTGTCGGGAAACGTATGGAACAAGAGCTGCAGAAGACTGTCATCAAGATGGTACCGTGGGCACGAAGGGATGAGAGTGCTGTTGAGCAAGTCGTTTGGGTTGTTGAGAGTTTATGAAGATATTTTGAGAGAATGATAAGAATTGATTAATACGTTTCGTTTTTGTTCGATGTTTCGCGCTCTCCAAATCCAATCTCACACGCATTATGCTGATATTGATCAGTCTAGCAATTCGTCTTCTTTCAAGGTTTCTCCCTGCTTGCATTGGTTAAACCCGAGCTTGTAATCTACTTATTCTTCTGAAAAGCAAGTCATCTCTACTTGAGTACTAACGCTAGGATCACTTGATTTAGGTTTGGCACGAATACCCACAACGGTACCATCAAGGAGCTGCCCGAACCAATTCCATTACTTCATTCTTCAGGCATGTGCCGCTCATACTGTACCGTGCCGAATAGAACATGGGTATCCGAGATACAACGCCGTTTCAAGCAGGTATCACTGGACTGAACCAATCACGGTTCGTGATGAGTCGCGAGACAGCTGAATGGCCTGTAGCTGGGCGGCTACATGCATGGCGTTTCGGCCCACCATGTCATTTGTTCCCAGTTTCACGATCCAGGGCACACTGAATATGTACAGTTTGCAGTCGCATTCGGACTCGACATTTTGAGCGTTATATGCCTGTTTCGCGATTGTTTTTATCTTGCAGACGTCTATCGCAACCCGATAGAACCGTAACACAGCAGCAGCATCTCTCAGCGCCGACAGATTGTTTCCCGGATCTGCGACAACCCACCTGCACCCCCCCGCAGCCTGTATGCGAAAGGCCGTCCCTCAAGTCCTCCGATCACGACTGTATACACCTTCAGCGCAATGAGTGCTTCCGGCCGGTATGGTAGGCCGGAAGATGAGATGTTCCTTCGGAAAACCAAGACGACGAACGAGTCACCAGTGATCGAGCCTCTACGCATTCAGAAACGCTCTTCGGGAGGATCAACAGCATCCGGCACCAGCCAGCAGCAGCCGGGTGGCACGAGCTATCCTATGCCTTCGCTTCCATACCCTGATGATGCAGCAAGGCAACAGCAACTCCAGATGCAAGCTGCACGCTCACAAGTCAATACGAATGGGTCGTCTATCTATCAATACCCGGATCCGAGAAGAGTGGGATCGCCTCCGCAAAGCATAGTCAATACAGGCTCGCCCCTCGACCCTACGCAGAGAGTGAATTCGGCGAATTCAGGAAGGACGCAAGAATCGATTTATGTCACACAATCTACACTTGCAGAAAGAAGAGGTAACAATGTTCCCAAACCGCTCCCAGATTCTCCAGGTCCAGATGCACCAGACAAGGACTTGTTTCAACGGCCAATGAAGGCAGGCGTATCAGCTTCTACAGGCGCTGGTCAGCCTCTAAACTTTCCAGCTCCGACTGTGGGAAATGCAGCACAGGCAGCATTCGCAAGACTAAATATAAGAGACCCCAGCACAATCAACAGGATCGACTCGACCGCCTCTACCTCGACCACTAGGGCGACGAGAGGCTCACCCCCTCCTCCGGAAACCCCTCTCATTCTTGAGCAATCGCAGGCCACGATAACACGACCTTTGACAGACATCGAGCAACGTTTTGCGAACTCGGGTATTGCAGGCGCAGGCACTCTGAACGCCTTACAAGCGCAACAAGTTCAGAGTGCGGCCGCCCAAGCACGGAATGCCAACTATGGTGGTCGCAATCCCAGCTTTGGGCAAAGCCAGCAACAGCAGCCTCCTCAGAGGCCGTGGACGCCTACAGAGCTTCCCGGCGCATCCCCACACCCAGTACCTATTGTTTTCCAAGGCGATGGTGAGGTCATCTCTCAAAGTCCACCATCACAGCAACGACAGCAGGCACGTAGACAGTCGCAGTCACAATCCCGTGCCAATGGTCCACAGTCCCCTGGGCTACAGTTCCGGCCAAATGCGGCCGAGATCGATATTCATAGATTGCCAGTGTCTGAAGAGCCACCTCCAGCATATTCCTCAGTAAGCGGTGCTCGACCTGGTAGTCAATACCCGCCCGAGAAAGGTCGACGAAGCACAATGGGTCAGAATGCGACTCCAGCGCCAGCTCAACAACAATCGCAGACCCCTCAACCAACCCAGCAGCCTATCCAACAGCCACAGCCTCAGCCTCAACAGCATCCAGCTTATGCAAACGAACCACAGTATGCTCAAGGACCTACACCTGATCCACAGCAGAATGGGATGGCGTCCCCTGTGCAGTCTACAATACCTCAAAGACAGCCGTCTCAACAATTAGCGCCAGCCTCCCCTCCACCACTTCCCGAAGGCTGGATCGCTCATCTCGATCCCAATTCCGGCCAATACTATTATATACACTTACCAACTCAATCTACACAGTGGGAATTTCCGAAAGGCCCGACACCGCTCAACCTTGGCGAGACACCACTATCCCCAACTGGAACTCTTGCACCTTTGCAATCTCCTGGCCTCTCTTTCATGAGCAAACCTCTCAACTCACCTGGTATACCCTTAACTCCTGGCTTTGATCAACAGAGTGTCATGAGCAGCTCGTTGTCCAATCCTGCTGCTTTCACAGGTCCACCTCCTTCTAGTGGTGTTGAATTATACAAAGTTGCAGCGACCAACAATGTATATTTTGGGCCGTATCTAAGATACACCAACATGGATCTCGAACTCGGATTCTGGTATGGTTCAATTCTGCTTGTTACCGATGGACCTCAGCCGCCAACGATTCATATACACCAAAGCGCTGATCTGTCACCCAATCCAAGGCAACTAAAAGCTCAGAGTATCGCGCAACATCAGCGATGGACATTCTATAAGTATGATATTGACCTAAGAATGGAAATTGATGGGCCTGCGAAATGGACGTACGCTATTACCTCTCATCTTGGATGCACTAGATATGAATTCCTGGTAGCTGGCCGATACGAGACGAACTGGCGCTTTATTGCTACGTCTGGAAACGACTTTTCAATGAACACGGGCGCGAATGAACGAGCAAGACTTGGAGGTGTAGGCTACATGTGGAAGGACATCATGCAGAAACATGCAGAATGTGGTGGCTTCCACGCGCAGCTTGGTCTTGGAGGACAGATCAGTGCAGACAGAATGTGGAAAGAAATCCCGTCACTCAAGCAATGGCTCGGTACGAGCGGGAAGGAGAACAGAAAGACCGCTCCTTGGACAGCAGCTCACGAGGAGGATGTTTCGCATGCATATTTCCATTACTATACCAGCCATTTCGATCAACCATTTTTGAGAGAAGCTTTTGCACAAATACCTTTTGTCTGCACGATTGACGACCATGATATGTAAGTACATCCCCAACACTTTCGAGAACGATGAACTAATTGGAGGCAGATTTGATGGGTTCGGCTCATACCCCGACTACATGCAATTCAGTAATATGTTTAAGAATATTGGACGTATAGGTATTGAGATGTACCTGCTCTTCCAACATCACACGACGCTTGAGATTTTACGTAATGTCTCTGATGACAGGGATTTATTTACAATTACAGGCACGGGCTGGCACTTTGTCAAATTCTTTGGGCCGGCAGTAGCCGTGGTCGGACCAGACACACGGAGCGAACGAAATCCACACCAGGTAATGGCGGGTCCAACATATCAAGGTATCTTCCCGAAGATTGCGATGCTGCCGCAAAGTGTACAGCATTGTATTTTAATGATTGCTGTGCCGATTATCTATCCCCGGTTGGAGAGCATGGAGCAGATCGCATCGACTGTGGCGACTGGAAAGAAAGCGGTAACGGGCACATACAATATGCTTGGCAAGGTTACGAGCTCTGTTGCAGGCATTGTGGGTGCCAAGGGTGCGGTCGGTTCAGGATTCGACTCTGTAAAGCGAGCTGTCGGAAAGTCAGGTCTGATGGGTGGTATCCTCAATCCATTCGGAGATATCGATATGCTCGATGAACTCAAGGACCACTGGACCCATGATTCCAAGGTAAGCATTTGCGCAAATCCAACATAAAGAAATCACAGCTAACATGTTCATTTCAGGATCTCGAACGAACATACCTAATCCGCACCCTCCAAGGCATAGCCCACAACCGCAACATCCGCTTCACATTCCTCTCCGGCGCAGTCAACACCTGCGGCGCCGGCCTAGTCCACGATCCTTCCCACCCAACCGACCACAAAACAATGTACCAACTCATATCGGCCTCCGTCGTTGCCGCCCCGCCCAACAGCTACGTCCTCAAAGTCTTGAATAGCAATAAACCGCTATACATCCCCGCCAACGGCCAACGCTCAACACCGCATATTCCCACAGATACGAAAGAAGATATGATGGAGATCTTTACGGTTGATGTTGCGACAGGACAGCCGAATCAGGGTAATAGACGGTTGATGGCGAGACGGAATTATGTGGCTATTGTGGCGTATGATCCGGAGCAGGTGGGTAGTGGGTTTGGACGCGCAGATCATCTGGGGGGTCAGATGCAGGGGAGTGGGAAGTTGAGTCTTGCGGCGGACTTTTTGGTGCAGGGGGATGGGGCGTACGGTGGGGTTATGAAATATGGGCCTGTTGTTATTCCGAGTTTGGAATTTGGGAGGTGAGGAGTGTTGGGTACTTTATGTACCTGTCCTGATTGACGAGGTCGTATCCTTTAGGCAAATAAGACGTTACAACTTCATGTCTTCGTTCACACCGATACGGAAGATCGAATGGAATACATTTGATACAACTTCATGTCCGGGACGATCGTTGACGTGTAAAGTGGCATCGAGGGAATGCTGATTGAATGAACATACATATGCATACATACAGACATCCAACTCCTAGTACTGGGTCCGTGAGAAGTAGAACTAGTCCATACTGTACGTAGCTAAAATGGCTAGTACGTACTTAGACTTGACCAAACACAAAGCACATACATAAGGTACGTAGGTGCGGTAATTGGTTTAGGTCCGGGGCTTTGTTATATGTGTTTGAACCGTATGAGATGAGGATAGATACGTACGAAGTGCGCTTGTGTCCTGCGTGGTGCGTACGTAACGTGTGGTGTGTGGTGTGTCCGATTATAATTAGTAGATGAAACGGGATTATGGATGCTGCGTCATCCTATTATATCATGATTTGTGTCGATGGATTTTGATTTGGTTGGGTTGTGGAGGGAGGTTGGTTTTGGTCAGTGTCTTGGAGAGGCTGGATGGATGTGGCGAGTATTGATTAGATGGGTGGTTGTGTTACGGTGGTTTCAATGAGACATGGCTGGCGTCGACTAGTTGGTCATCCAATCGGGATGTGGTTGGATCCTCCCTGGTAGCTTTTCATGTAGGCAGTATTTGCTCGGCTACGTATATCGAGGATACGTCGTTGCTGTATGCAAGATCAATCCCACGCATGAAGGGAAGTTGGGTCACCTGGCTAGGACTTGCGCTTCGTAATCGTGAAAGCCAGCCGATGTGCTCTCGTCACACGCGTCACCAGTCAGTCAGTCAATCAGTGAGCCAGTCGTAACGATACATCATGACTTTCGCCTCACAACAAATTCATGCTCGAAAAGGATTTCGCGCATCAATCAGTGAATGTCCTTCACACTCGGACTCGAACACGTTTCAAGCTTGCGCTCGCCAATCCTAAGCAAGAACTCGATCGTTCCAAAATCCTTTTTGGAAACATTTTGTTGACTTTTGCGGAATTCGTTCCTGATGACGCGTTCGAAGTTTGGGCGCGTGGCGGTTGGTTTTGTGCGTGCTGTGCGGAGACAGCGGCGGTAGAAGTGTAGGACTTGGCGGGCGAGGCCGGTTGCCATACTTGAGGTGTGTTGTGTTGGCTGGATGAAGGGGTGGTGTAATGGGAGGAAGGGGAGAGAGGTGGACGGATGTTGATGAGGCTGAGATCACTGAATTTATTATTTTGAGTTTAGGGAGGCGAATCTTCGGGAACGTTTGTGAAGATGCCCATTGTGCACCCAAATTTCAGCACGGCCTATTACAATATTTCGATAGCGTTTTCTTGCAGATCAGCAGCACTACGTGTTGTGATTCAGGCCGGGTCGGAAAGCTAGAAATCATTTCCAAGTGATGTGTTGAGACGTACACTTGATGGAGCGACTGCCGACCACAGCGGACGGGGTACGTACTTGCCAAAAAGATGCGTGAGACATCGACTTCAACAGAATAATACTACACGGTTCTCTGACTTAGGCAAGAGGTACCTGATCACTTCGTGACTCCAGCAAGGAGCTGCTGCGACACTTTCAAAGTATTTGTCTTAAGAAGTGTCCATGTACAGTGCGATATCTTACGGCCTAATACGTAGACCCTTATAAGCCAGCGGAGATCTGCATGGGGTGGCTACGGAGTACTCCAGGCCCAAAATGAAGTGAGTCGCTTATGCTGGCACCAGGCTCTACTTCGGCTCACTTCACTCGGGTGAGTTTTGTTCTGAGCTCACCCACCTGTGACCTTC
>Ga0181469_101013_pt1 | contig 10654 bp, 6 predicted proteins | sample InSIn2SAF170_2_FD_119081 | JGI IMG/M metagenome (GOLD analysis project Ga0181469, IMG submission 119081) | Clean room microbial communities from NASA Spacecraft Assembly Facility at Jet Propulsion Laboratory, Pasadena, California, USA -... ... | reverse complement strand
GTATAAAATAAATATGAAAGAAATTCAAAGAAAAGATCAGGTTTTAAAGAACTTATAAGTCGTCTAAGAAGGGTGGGTTGGGGATAAGAAGCTACCACCCATATCAAGTTGAGTGTGGGGCCTCATCAGACATATTGCTGGTGGGGACCAGACCCCTATTGCATGGAGGTGGGTCAATTCCCACGCTGCTGGGATTATCGCTTAACCTACGTATTTATATTACAGGAGAGGAGACAAGGGAAGGGGATATAGACTTACTGTTTTGACTAGGCGATTTATCCTTCCTGTTCCGACTAGGTTCAGTACAGACTTAAGCTACTTCACGACATCCTGCCTTTACTAGGGAAGGGGATATATTCAGACTGTTCCGACTAGGAAAGGAGATATAGACATCCTTAAGCTACTTCACGCCATCCCCCAGACTGTTTGACAAGGTCGAACCTACAAGTCAGATAGTTGTCAGTTGGACCTACTGAAAGACCCATTACTACAGCCCACTTTGACTAAAGGAAGACTGTTTCACGTACGGTCAGACTCAGCATAGAGCTACACACACAGCATTAGCACTTAGTATTAGATATGTTATTACTTCATCTATTTATCGAGCCTCAGTCGTGCTTACAGAGTTGGTCGATAAGCCAGCCACATTCGGACTTATTATGACTTATGTTAGAACCTTTACTCAGTCTTTTATCCAGCCAATACGATTATTGCTTCAGAGTTTGTCCATATTCGTGTCGTGCTTACAGAGCTTTGTTAGTTTTTTATATTTGTGCTTCCAGAGTTTGTAGCTACATTGCCACTTCTTATTACTTATGTTATTACTTCACCAATTACTTTATCCAGCCAATATCCAGCCAATACGATTCTTGGTTCAGAGTTTGTCCATCAGCCAGCTACCCACACACTGAGAGATAGAGAGATAGAGAGATAGAGATACACTTACAGATAGACAGATAGACAGATAGACGGCTTCTTGTGCACTTACTCACTTATTCTTATTTATTCTATATAGAACTTATCTCTTACCCGGGCTTCGCCCGGGGACACACACCACACATTACTTATGTTATTATTTATCTCATTACTTCATACAGCCAACACCAAGCAGACACCCCCACAAATGCATGTTTGGTTGTGGGAAAGGGTTGTTTGCCTATTTGTGTGCAGATCTGAAGCAGAGATTGGAGATCAAGCTATTTGGATCAAGATTGCTCAACTTGGGTCAACATCAACCACCGGTCTCTTGTCAGTTTTTTCCCTTCCTTTTGTGTTTCATATAGTCATATCTTAGCCTAGGTCAATATATGCCTACCCTCACTTTCTCTGATTCGTGGGTGGGCATCGATCTATTGAAAGGAATGTAACTGAATCCATCCATCGCTCATCTGATCCAATCTATTCTCCCCAAGCACAGGAAACAGTCATTCATTCATTTCTACAGGCATTTCAGGGTCAGTCGTTTGCAGGTGGCAAAGGTTCGGTTTCTGTTAGTGTGCAGTTAGACTCTCTTCTAGCTTCTTTACGGCCCTACTTCCCGGGCATAGCCCTCTTGCGGTTTGGTCCTTTCACCGGAGGCGGGCTTCAGTCCGTACAGTGTATGCCTAAGTTCAGTTGCAAAATCGGTATTAACGTTCTGTGCAACAATTTAGGCTACCCTTGGAGCCAGAGCACAGCAAGCACTCATTAGGTGTGGAGACGTGATTTGAGCTTTAAATGCAGAAGTGAGATAAGAGAGAGTGGGCAAGGCGAGCGTTGGTTGGTTGGTACTTATAAGAAGTTCAGGTATACAAGGGTTAATCCCAGGGAAACTGCATTTCTATTCTCAATATAAAGGTGTCAACAAAGGAAGGAGCAACCTATAGACAGACGACGTTCGGAGACCAGCTCCAACTATTCGTCGGCAGAAAAAGGTCAAGAGTCAGCCGTCGATGGAATTCATTGTCAAAACTCTTCCTGCCTATACCAGGAAAACCGCCTATCCCAAGTCATAGTGGTGCTTATGCAATGGCTGGCTACCTCATACGTTCGTACCGCTCCCACTACTGCGTAAGCTGCTCGTAAGATGATTGTAATGTCGAAGCGGCGGTGATACAGTGAAAAGTTGGTGCTTTTGTGCCAGTGACAGTCAAAGTGGAAGCAGCATCATCAACTGTTGAATCAACAGAGGCGGAAGAAGCTAAAGCCGAATCGGAAGAGAGAGAGGAAGCTGAAACTGAAGCCGAATCAACTGGAGCAGCATCCGGCAGTAGCATTTACTTTTTTTTCTTACGAATACTGCAGCTGGTGGAGCAAGGGAACGAGCCGAGTGATTGCACTGAGAGCGAGTATCGGGCTATGTTCTCAGAGGAAGTCGGAGAGGTCGTTAGTTAGGGGGTCTCATGGTCTTATCCACGTTCAGTTGAAAAACCTCTGTGGCATACATCTTTTCAGTGTACCGAAAGCACTCAAGCATTTCAATTTCCCACTAGCTAGTTATGAATCAACCCGGTAAGGCATAACATCAAAAATGCAATAAAGAAGAATCGTGGGTCATTCTTTCTTTTTCTCTTTCTAATAGAGAGTTCAGCAGCTCTGGGGGAGAAAGAAGTCCATACCAAATACACATACATAACATAAGAGAGAGGGGAGCACGAGTAATTGGTTTTTCCCATGAGTGATAGCCTAGAAAGGCGACTTATTTAGTGTGAAGGGGTGCAGACCTACTTGCCGGGTAAGTGAGTTCCGATCCTATCGATCGAAAGGCGTCACCACGATCCTGTGCAATCGGTCAAACAAGAATTTCTAAGGCAAGGCGGCGAGCAGGCAGAGCTGGAATGCCGAGGAGCTGGTTTAGTTCAAGGGGAGTGCCCATGTAGTAAGTGTAAGGACAAGTATAAGTGGTTGTTGTCAACCCCGGTAAGTATTAGTGACATAAGGAGGATGGTTATCAGTGTTTATTCGATGCCTAAGAACAGTATTCTTACACGAACTTCAAGCTTAATGGGCAAGCGCCCGCATGGAAGCGTAGTGAGGCGAACGTTTATAGATAGAGAGTCACGCACGACTCCGCTCGTTATGAATCGACTCCGAGTACTCGCGAACAAAGAAAGGTGAGAGAAGTGGGTAGAGTTGTCAAAGTTCGATCAATGGGCTCTACAGTGGTTGACTAGGCTCCACTTACTTACTGGATTGGCTGCTTGCTTGGGCTTACGAGTAAGAAAGACCTACTACCACCCTCCTCTTAATTTAGCCCATTTGTGTTCTTCCGCTGCTTTTGAGTGAGGGGCAAGCGAATGCACGAAACTCCCCCACCTTAGGTAAGTTCGTAATGAAGTCCATTAAGACACTCTCCCAAGGTCTCGTTGGAACAGCTGCCTATGCTATTGGGTATGCTTCTAGGTCTCGATCACGAAGGTCCTAATCGTCGATAACGATCTATAAAGGCGACCACGATCACGAGAAGCAAAAGCTCGATCGGGATCTATATATGCGACTTAGTCAACTGCTTCAACTGATGCTCGGCCGCCCCGTTGCTTGCTCCATTATCAAACCCATTTGTTCTATAACCAGCAGCTATTCCTTTCACTTGGCTTGCTCCTGTAGCTCGCTGGTTGGAGTCCTTTTGCCGCCCGCGAGCTTGGCGAAACATGTACGACAAGGTGGGGTGGACAACGTATGTAGTTAGCCTGCCATCTGTGTGTTGATGAGCATCTATCAGTATTTTAAGGATTTCTTTTTCTTAGGGGGTACTTATAACTTACCCAATAGTTTGATAAGAATATGATCATCAAAGGTGATCCCCTCATGCTTGCTCACAGCGTGGTAGACGTGTTTTGCATGAAGACAGAGGCAATGCATCTTGTCTTGTTTAGGCTCAGCCAATAGCCTATGATTGTTGGTGTGGCAGTTGCAGGTCATAATCCCTAAAAATGGAGGTCAAGGGACTTGAAGTAGAGAAGATAAAGAGATAAGAGACGAAAGGTAGCGATATCAACCATGAGGTCTAAGTCAATTTAGTCAAATCTTCCATGTTCAAAATTATTAAAGAGCTGTCTCGCTTGGTATCAACAATTAGGCTCTTCAAGGCAATGTCAATTGAAGAAGAAGAAATGCCGAGTGAAATGACTTTCGGGTTTTGAAAAACCGGAGGACAGAGGGAAGAGATAGAGGTGCCTTTCAGTGTGATAAGGGAGGAAAGCAGGTCCATCATCTATACCAGTGACCAGATTTGGATATGAAATAGAGAGCTAGGGTTCTACTAAGTATGAGTAAGACCTAGCCTCGAGCCGGATGGATAACCATTAACATTTAGATTTCCTTCCTTCGGTCGCTAGCTAGGCGATAGCTGCTAGCTAGAGATAGCTATGTTAGACCGACTGCCCATCCGGGAAAAGGAACTATAGATAGGGCTGGTGGCAATGCAATGGAATTGGTGGGTGTTATCTAGCTATCCACGGCCGGAGTTTGAAGAACCTGGCTGTCCCCACATGATTGGCTAGTCCCCCGGCCAGATTCATTTACCTCATCAGCCATGGGCGGCTGTGGGTGTACCATTTGGCTATGACTTGGTCCTTCGATGTAGCTACGTATGCTACTGGTTTGGTCCCTTCATTTCCCCGCATCAATCAATAGGTTGGGTTTAGGTTCAGTGCTTCGGAGAATGAGCAGCAAGGTAAGAGGATGGGATATGGATAGTTGTAAGGGTCATATATTCATATCTGTATCACGTCCTCCTTCTTTTTACAGCAAAAAGCAAATCGTCAGCATATCTGACGTAGACGAATCGATGTCTTTATCTTTCTAAAAAAGTTTTGATTTGAATATATAGTTGGTGTCAAAAGATATTCATTAGTACAGCTGATCGTAGACCAGCCTTGGGGTATTCCTTTTACACAAGAACCATACTCTTTTCCTTCCTTATCTCTTATCTCTGTTCTTAAGAAAGCAGCTATGATATTACAGAAGGCATCATTACCTTGACCAATATGCAATCCTATTGTGGAGTTGAAAAGAGCGTGATCAATGTTATCTTCGCAACTGACTATATCTGCTTTAATAAGTCGATCAATCTTTCCCCAACTTTCGACATGAGCAAAGAGGGTCAGTGCTCCTCTACCTTTACGAAACCCATGAGAATAAGTCAAGAAGAGAACCCATATGCAGTCTCGGTTTCTCTATTGAGTCAAACTGACCAAGTAATGCATTGTAAGGTGCAAGACATTGCTAGTACATGGAGCTGCATGGTCTCCGTTGTGTATTGGGATAATTGTAATGGCAGAAGGGAAGTGCTGTAGGCAGATCTATCCTCTTATGCCTCGACCATTAGAGGTAGTCCTTGGCTTGTTGTTGGGGACTTTAATGCTATCAGAAGACATGATGAGAGAGTGGGGGGCTCGAATGAGTGGCTAAGCTGGATGGACTCTCTGGATGAGTGCATCAACCAGGCAGATTTGGATGACTTAAGATTTTGAGGTCAATTCTTTTCTTGGTCTAACAGAAGGGAGGAAGGCCCGATTCTCAGGAAGCTAGACAGAGCACTTGTTAATGCTGAGTGGGAGAGCAGATTCACTGGGTCAGAAGCAAATTTTCTGCCAGCTGGAGTATCTGACCATTCCCTTATGGTAATCAAATTGGCTGAACTGCCCCAGGTGAGAAAACCTTTCAAGTTTTTTCACTTTTGGGCGGATCACCCCAGTTTCTTACAGGTAGTGGAAGAAGTCTGGATGGAAGATGTGTTTGGAACACCTATGTTTCAATTATGTACCAAGTTGAAAAGGCTTAAGAAGAGGCTGCCAGAAAGGTCTGAGAAATGATTCTTGTTCCACCCTATAAAGAAAAGTGGAGGTATGCGCCTCACTGAGTTGAGTCAACACATATTGCACCCAATCAGGATCTTGGTTAGGCCTTTCGAGCTGTCTTGACTTACGTGGCAAGCAAGGGTTAGAGCCTAGCTTTCAACTCAGACTAGCTTTCCCAAGTGCACAACAAGGATAGCGGCCCCCAAGAAGAGCTAAACTAAACCACTTGTATGCCCCGTCGAATCGGTTCCTTCCCTACTGAGTTGGTTCGTTCTCGTTACTTTATTTACTAATTAGGTTCCTTCCCTAATTGAATAAGCTCCCGCATTCCATTATTTATAGCTTGAAGGCGGAGAAAGGGATTCATACTATTTAGCTTCCACCAAAGGCGCCAACTAAGGATCAACTGTCCCGTGTCTGACCCTTTCTTAACCTTGTCAACCCATTTACACGTCACGGTCTTTAGATCTGTAGGACAGAGAAGGAGTTCCCACGTCTCATTCTTGTTCAAGGCACTCCTCGCGCTTTTTCTCAAAGCTTATTTCATGGGGGGGCTCCTTGTGCGTGCCTCTTCAAATGAAGTTGGCTCCTCCACTCTTTTCTTTTAGCGCTTCGGAGGTATTGGAAAGAACTGCCTCTCCCTTCATCACTTCTGCATAGGCTGAATTTTCATACTTCGGGTTCGGCTTCCACATACGAGTCGACTTCCTTCGGTCCCGTATTGTCTTCAGCATCTTTTAACTGTGAAGGACCTTCGTCTTCTCCTGTACGTCCTTGTTGTGAATGTTGACCAGTCTTCCAAGGACTCCTTCTTCGTACTGTTGAACCTTGTACACTGTTGAGAACTATCGCCCTGTGACAATTCTCTTCCCACGGGCTCCACCACTCTTGAAACAGTCTTAGATTGACTAGATCTACTTCCTGCCTCCTTTGACTCTTCTTACTTGAGAGAAAGATGAACCTCGCCTCTAAGCTCCTGAGAATCTGGCAGTACAGTCTCTGACGTCTTTCTGAGAGAGGAGCTACGGACAAAAGTGGATAATCAGGCCATTTTCCTTTCTCATTTGACAAGATCTTTCATCACCCCCTCTTATCATCATAATGACATGCAAAAAAACGTCTAAAAATGGGCAAATCAACTAAAGACCTCTAAACATAGGAAGCTTGCCTTCACGCCTACACCCTTAGCCAAGTCATCATTCCTCAGACAGTCAATCGCTTCTCTCTCGATCATCTGCCAATCGCTTAGTCACCAACAGCTTCTTATGAAATGAACAAGAAGTTCATGCGGGCAAGGGTGCTCGTAGATCAGTTGACTACATGTCTATAGTGAGAAATCGATGTGAGATTCCTTCAGATAAAATCATCCATTGGCACTCTCTTTCAAGGCCTAAAAGTCGCATTGTAGCAAACATAAGAAGACGCGCCTGCAAGCCTAGCCCATGAATTCCTCTCTTGAGGCAATCCCAAGCAGTTCATCCGACGCTTCTTCATATGAATATGAGTCTTGTGTGACTTCCTTCTCCAGTTGATCCACTTGAGTACACCGACCCTTTTCTACCTCTTTCTATTTCCTGGCTACCACTGCCCAGATTCAAGATTGGTGGATTTACTAGACGTGACTTCTTGAATTCTGTCACACAAGTTGATTGTTGAGAAGCAAACTTCGCTTCCCTTGCTCCATCTCTCCGAATCAGCTGAAAACTGGTGACTGGGAACTGGGGTCAACAACCAAATTCTACTTTTTGGTGTAATTCCCCGATTTCTTTCATTCTTCAAGATTCCGTAAGTGTTGATCAGCAGAAGGCGCTTATGAGAAAGAACTCGAATGCTTTCTCGGTTGCCAGATCAACTGAAGAATTCTCTTCCACAGCTTCTGTTCACGGAGCTGAAATGAACTCCCGATGGTGTTTGTGTTCTGTGCCCCTAAAGATTCTTGTTTTGAAGTCCACTTGTAACGATTCTTTAAAGATTCTTCTTTTTAATGAAAACACCGGAACTGCTATTATTACTATGAAGAGTACTGAACGGAACAAACAAGCAACGGCTTTCGCGCTAGCGCGCTCGGCCCTTGCTTTTTGGGGTTGATGCTGAACCAATTCTTCCATTCCAGAGCCCAGAGGAAGAATCAATAACATTCCATGCTGCGAGGCATCGCTGATAACATCGCCTGTTGTACAGTTGCTGTAGCCTAGGAGCCAACCTAGCTAAGGCAATATCCCAAAGTAGGGGCAGCTAACTGTGTAGATAGATGCTCTTTCCTCTTGCGGGAAAGCTATTCCTTGAGTTGAGATACTACTGCTTAGATTAGATGGTTAGCTTAGTAGATGCTTTCTTGTAGCTCTACAAAAAGCACTTCTTCTTTTTAGAAAACAACTCAAAAGAGTCTTTCCATTCAAGCACTACTTGTAGCTACCTATCCCTACAACTACTAAACGCTATGAAAGTCATATAACTGCTCTATAGCTAGAAAGCGTTCTCCTCCTATACTATATTATATAGAAAGCAGCTAGAAAAGCCATAAACTGCTATGCCTGCAATGAACCTGCTATGAAAACGATACACCTGCTCCACTGACCTGTGGCTCTACCATTTGTAGAGAAGAAAGAAGTCACAACACAAAGGAAAGCTTAAAAGAACAACTACTTGATAAGGTGTTGCTAAGAGACAATAAATACAAAGTAATACAGCAGTTATTCCAGTAACACACCAGCTATGCTATGAAAGTGGATGAATAGGCCTCCTATCCCATACCCACTCCAAGAGAGCATCCTAGTGGGCCTGTTTGTTGGCGGTGAAGCAAGCAAACGTCTCATTTTGTTCATTGCGAGGTTAAGAAAGGGAGCCAATCCGCGGAGTCATTTTTCTCTATGAATTGGATATTTCATTTAGGTAATGCCAAGGTTGATTCACCGAACGGAAGGAAAAGGGTGCTAAAAGCCCCAATTGTCTATGTCTACGGGTCAATCAATTTTGAGGTTGAGAGAAGGAGCTGCCAAGAAACTTCGATTCCGTTCAGGCAGGTTGGAAAAAACCAAAAAAGAAGGCGCTTTGTTGTCGATCGCCAGATCTTTTTGGTTTCGAATTTGAGGTGCGGTGAATGGTCGACTGCTTGGTTCCCGAATGGGTCTGCTTCCAGCGAGTGTGCGCCCCCATAAGCTATAAGGGCGAGCCTTACGTGATAGGGGCGAATTCTTGCATCGTTTCATAAAACCACTTAACAATTCAACATTTCTACCCCACTGCTAATGTGGATTACTCTTCTGTAGGATAGGCAAGGCACCCAGGACTATTAGCTGGTTTCTCCCCCCAGTCAATACTATTCGAATCTCTCTAGGTTGAGAAACTAGGTTGAAGAATCAATCTTGAATCTACAGGCGCAGGAGATTCATTCGGGTTCTCAGCTAGCTGCCATGTATATCTCTTCCTGGTTAGACATCTACCTGGGGGTAGAGGGAAGGCTTATTCAGGTGAGTGATCCTCCCTGGTATTCAATACAGGGCAAAGAAGAGGGGACATCTCTCTCCGGAGGGGACTCCATTCAAGGTTGGACGAAAATAGGACTGTCTTTTCCTCCTGATCTACTTTAGGACCGTCAAAGATCTATTCCGTACTGGCCAGGTTGTTGTCTCAGATTCATTCTGCAGATGCGGGATGGGAACTCGAATCCTTTTGAAAAAGAGGTCTTTGTGGCTGAATAGGCGAGAGCTACCTTCAACCATTACACGGGCTTGCTTTTATTCCAGTCCGAACTCATAACCGGAAAGAAACAAAGGCTGGAAAGGGGATGGCTTTCACTCTTCTTTCTTTGCTTTTGACCTTTCGTATTTGTTTTATAATTCGTAGTTCCTCCTTCTCGCAATCAGAATCTGACTCGGAACCCTAAATATCAACTGGAACACCATAAGACATGGGGGAGGCAGTGACTCTTCCAGCTACTGTATTTCCTCACAATGATTCCTTTCTATTTGTTCGTAAAATCACAGGAGATGAAATCCGCTCGACTAAAAGGAGAGGAGATGAAAGGGAATGGAATTCTTTTCATGCTTCTGCGCATTGATTGGATTCAAAAAGGTATCTTACTCGTGATCAACGATTAGGCTACGCAGATAGTTTCATGCTTATCCGATGCTTTCCTGATCGATCCATTGTTATATTTGTTTTTTAGTCCCGTACCCTAAGCTGGGCGATGACTCCACTCTTAGCCAGCGAGCTTTCATGTTAGCACTCTCAGGAGAGAAAGCCATCGGTACAACAATTGAAAAGGCAACACGCAGGAACAGGCTCTTCCCCTTGACTGCTGCCAGCAACTCTTATAGAGCCCAATAGTGGCTAGGCTAGGCTTCGTCCTCCGCTCGCAGGCTTTCCGTCTCATCATACCTACGAGTGAAGCTAAAGGAGAGTGACTACTGACCGCTTTCTGGCTTAGGGGCGTGCTTTCGATTCCTAATACAATGCTATAACATAGATAAGGAGAAGAGAGAGATTAGTGCCCCAAGAGAGGAGCTCAGTTCCATAGACAAGAGCTGACCTTGGACCAATGACCAGAGAGAGAAGATTATTAGCCAAAGTAGATAGGGTTCAGGGGAATAGGAGAAGGCCAATTGGAGTAAAGGGAAGGCTTGAGTTCAGAGACGAAGTTGGCTTTGAAGGGACAAACTTTCAGACAGTTCCTTTCTTTCTATTCTCTAATCTCGTATGGCAGCTTTCAGTCTCATCTTCAGTTTCGGGACATTGTTCCTATGCCTCTTTGAAGTGAAGCCCTTATATCGAATGATTCAATACATTTTTTTTTGAATAGAAATGAGACAATCTTAGCCGAATTGACAGAAAATAGTCTGAACTTGTTGATCAACCCAGAGAGATTCGAATAG
>Ga0181469_100761_pt2 | contig 10655 bp, 8 predicted proteins | sample InSIn2SAF170_2_FD_119081 | JGI IMG/M metagenome (GOLD analysis project Ga0181469, IMG submission 119081) | Clean room microbial communities from NASA Spacecraft Assembly Facility at Jet Propulsion Laboratory, Pasadena, California, USA -... ... | reverse complement strand
CCCCGGCAGGGCTCGACCACCGCCCATAGCACTGCACTTGGCACGAGATGCAAAAGATAGAGCTTCGCCCATCGATGAACAGCGGATTGACTCTGTTGGCATTGCTTTGTTTTTCCCTCTTTCCCTATCGGCGAGTTCCAATCCTTTTGTTCGAAATTCATTCGTTCGTACTGAACCGCTTGCAGAATCAAATCCTGTTCCGCAAGATCCCATATTAGCTATACATCCTCCTCGCATTTATGCCGGAGACGTCGCCAGTGCTATGGGCTTTGGCTTATGTAGATCCAAAATGATGAACGGGATTGTAGCACTCTACTCGCCAATGCAGAAGGAAAGGAATAGAACGCTTCGCTCTGCCGGATGCGTCGGAGCCCGTGTAACGAGCGAGCTCTTTACCCTCACAGACGCGAAATGCCATCCCAGATTTCTATTGTTGCGTAGCAATAGAAGCCTGCTCATGCTGCTCCGGCGGCGCTTCCTCGCCCTCTCTCCGCTCTGGACAGGAGCGCTGATGGACACGGGGAGGGAGCAGGCGAAGCGTGTCGTTCGCAATGGAAGGAAAGATACCGCTACTTCGCCTCTCTGTCCCGCCGGCGCGAACACAGTGGTCTCTGACCCGAAGAAGGACCGGGAACAAATTCGAATTTGGATCCTGACATGTCGGTGGTTTTTAACCGTAGGCATCTTGCCAGGAAGTTGGTGGGCTCATCATGAATTGGGTCGGGGTGGCCGGTGGTTTCGGGATCCCGTAGAAAATGCTTCTCCTATGCCTCGGGTATTAGCCACAGCTCGTATTCATCCAGTAATTATACCCAAAGTTCATTTTTGGACCTTGTTTCTCAATATTGTTACTTTTTCACGCTGTGTCTCAGGAACTTCTTCGGTACGGTCCGGATTGCCAGCTCCCGTTCATAGTCCTGCTACGGATTCTACACGAGGAATCTTTTTATGGCGGTTCTTCCTTTTCATTACCGGCATATCTCTGATCCTCTTCTCCCAGATGAAGCAGCGGACATCGGTCCATAGAACCTATAAAAAAAAGATTGTTGTAGCGCGAAGTACTCTTTTGCACCTACGTAACTCGGCATTTCATTAGAATAAGGCCCCCCATTATGTATGTATGAAAGAATTTGGGCTGGGCTCATTGCTGGCTGGTTCTTTAAAGCCACCATTTGCCCATACATAAGGGAAGGGTCAATTTGAATATCGTTCCGGGCTTACTTATAAAGAAATAGGGGGTGGACACAACTTACCTTCATGCTCAGGTAAGTGAAAGGTCTTACCTGAGCGCGCTCTATATTCTTGATTCTATCTCTAGTTACCGAAATGATACGAGCTTCTAGGCTGCCTTACAAAGCCTTCGTAAAATCAGAGACTATTCCTTGATGCTTATTGGGTGGGGGGCGGTGGTCGAGCCCTGCCGGGGGCATCCTCTCCTTTTAGTCGAGCCTGCTTGCGCATTCAATTTACTTATTGGGTGGGGGGGCTTATGGTCGAGCACCTAAAGGTCCTTATGCAAATAGCTTTTACCCTAAGTTTTTGTGGGAATAGTGGAATAGTGTTAATGACCCAGCAGTTATAGCATGGGTGGATTCTGCACCCTAGAACTTCAAGTAGATGGATGGACGGGATGCCGGCGGGCCTCAAAGTTGAATCAAATCGGGATGTGTGCCCCCCTCCTTTCCTTTGGTTTACTATGTTAAGCGGCAAGCAGGTCCAGTACGGGTTAAACCTGTGCCTTCAATCTCTTCAGATCTCCAAATGAACCAAGGGTCGATATATCCCTGGGTTTTATAGGTCCCAAGGGGCAGGCACACTACTTTATAGCCCGCACTTATTAGGAGAAGACACGTGCCCATGTCATGTACAGGCTTAAGCTCTATGGGGTGAGCAGTTATGGGGCAGGTGCGATGCGCACCATAGATCTCTAAAGGTCCCCGATGAGATCACTGGCCATGATCTCCCTGGGTTCCAAAGGCCCAAGGACAAAAGGGCGTTACTTTATAAACCACACCAATGGGGTTGTTACACTTTCAGTGTGGAGCCTGAATGTATTATGGGGTGAGCAACTCTATGGTGGGTGCAACACGCATCATTGATCATAAACTTGATCAACGATCAAGATCTCTGGGGTCCAAAGGGAGTACGGCCCTAGGTGCGCTGCTTTATAACCCGCACCGATGGGGTTACGCCACATGGTGGGAACGCAGGGCTCGGGCAAACATGAAAGGACTACCACTTCCACCGCCGGTTAATCCTCACCATTGATCCATCTTAGGAAAACCCCCAATAAGGTAGCTTGCTACTATGGAAGAAAGTAGGGGGCCGATAGGCGCTTGCTTACCAAGTTGATCGCCTTGGATAAAGGGATGTTATCTCAAGGTATGTTATGGGGTCGTATAAAGTATTCGGCCGGGGAGAAGCCTCTAGTTCCGCCCTTCCCCCCAGACAGGTGGTTTATGGAATTTGTTGTTGAAGATCTATCTGGCTGGTATAAGTATAAAGTGGTCTGGCCGTTCTGTTAGTACGTTATTCTATGGCGTGTAATATTGCTAATTCTGTACTTAACATGTATAGGGAGGGGGCCTTTAGAGTGATGTTCGCCTTGAGTGTAACTACTTATTTTGTTTTGATTGACTTCGCGGGTGATAAATAGCTAAAGAACTAGGCAGAGGGTTTACGGGGTAAAAATAGCAGGGTTAATCAGCCCATATATTTATTACCATCGAGATAAAGTAATACTTCTTTTTTTATTTCTTTGTATACGATATTATGGTACGATCGATTAGGGTCGAATCCCATACGATGCTAAAGCATAATTACATATATAAAGAATGATAATGAAACAGCCTTGAGCTTCCCTTACCCATATGATGAGTGAGCGTTCAAACCCTATTTGGGACAGCCTTGAGCAATATATAAAACCCCAAAATGATGTCTATTTCCAACTATATCCTAACTCTGAAAGAAAGTGGATTCGGATTGCGGGCACGCCGAACTATTGTTCGGTCAGTAATAATAATTCGCTTAAATGGCTTTGAGGGAATAAATATAGGGTGTAGGGCGGGCCGGGCGAGAGTACTTTATCTACGACTACGATTTGGCTTCGTAAACCAATGAAAAAGAGGCTCTCTGCAGGCCGCTCTGGCAACTCTGCCTGTTTGATTTTACTGGTTCGCATAGTCTTGGTATGGTCTAGTCCAGTAACACTCGTATGACTGACTGTAAGGGGGTACGACAGCTGCCGAAGAAGGAGTAGCTTCTGTTTGTCCTGTGAATGCGTATGAATGGGTAAGAGTGTCCCTATTGTATGTAGCCGGATGTCTGAGTGTAGCTAAGTATGCTCCCTGCCTTCCCTTCGGTAAGACTGTTTTCTATATATCCTCAAAGAAAGGGGATAACATTCCAAGAGGAGAATCTATCCATCCAAGCAAGATTCTAATCATCCATCCGAAAATTAGGTTATAACACCTGGACAAGAGGGGTCTTAGTCTAAACTTCATTATCCCAGGTCCTCCTATCCTAATGCTGGATGTGAAGCCCAACTAACTTTCCAACCTCTTTCTTTCCCGTAGGTCGGCACTAATGAGGCGATGTAATGAAACCTTTCTCTTTTCCTCTCGTAATGCAAGTGTTTATAACCAATGAAACTGGGGATCTTGGTTAGCCATATAGCCCTTCCCTTGTTCTTGAAGCGATAAGATCTAGTTGGGTTTGGTAGAGTAACCTGCGCTGATGGGCCTTTGGGTTCCAAGCGATAGGATCTATTTCCCACCACCCACGTCCAAATGCATGCTGTATGTACCGCCTGACTATCTCACAGACCTCTCTCCTGCCTGTAGGTACTCATACGGGTTAATTGACCATCATATCCTCTTGTGTCATGTGGTATTAGAGCAATAAAACGCGGGGCTTTATTGTTTATTTAGCTCTTCCTTCCCCTTTGTCTTCACGAAGTTACCAAAGATAAGGTACCGATCTATAGCGTGCGTTAAGCTCTAATGAACGAAGGCCTAAAACTGTTAATCTGCTAGTTGCAACACCCTAAACAAATCCGTGGTATGGTTAGTGTAAAAAGAGAAAGAAGGTTTCAGGGTTTTACCGGACCCTTGACCCCGCCCCGTTATACTATAGCTTCGGGGAATAGGGAGTTCGCTTACCCCTTACCTCTTATACTGGGGAATAACTAGCTGCCAAGCTTGGTTTTAGCCCTCCACCAGGAGCTCCTAATGCTCGCTTATATAAAGTAAACTCGATCAACTAGCCAAAGAGAGGAACTGGAAACAGCTGACTCTACGCACCAAAGGGAGGCTTTTATTTGATTCCAGCCAAACGATGGTAGGCATGCATTTTGTTATATTGACAGGAATCGGGATCAAAGGTATCCATCTTCATTTGAACCATTAATTTGACTGGAAGAAATTAGATATACAATTTATATCTCTCCCTAGGTTAGCCCAACACCTGGAGCTACTAAAAATGCATGCTCACATAGAGAATGTAGCCTGGATCCACTGGCTTAGCCAAACACACTGGGCTGGGGAGTAGAGCTCACCTTCCTACAGCTAGTAGGCTGGGGTGAGGTGATAAGCCCAACCTCCTTCTATGGGCTATTACGCTATAGCTATTACCTTGGCTAATACACTCGCTTGGCTTTACCCTTCGAATCCACGTTTAGGCCCCTATAAGTGCCTTCCCAGTAGCCTCACTGGGGCTTGACCCCACGCACTTTAGCCTCCTCCTCAATCTGGGGCTCATAACCTACTGTACGCTATAGCTCTCACCTACAGCTAGTCAGTCCGCTGGGCTACCTCCTTTACGCTAGGATGCTTGGCTAAGAATCCCTCACCATATGAATAGTGAGTGACTCCGTCCCTTCGCTCGGATGGGGAGGCTATCACTCCCTTCGGTTATTGGGATTTATATACTTTATATATAGTTTGAGGAAAATGGATTACTTTGGAAGGTACCTTTAAAGGAACTTCTAGGGAATTTGATTCCATATAAAAAGCCTTTCCGATGCTTTCCCTTGAACGATGCCAGCTCCCTACGCAACCCTTCTCCTACGGAATCTTGTGCCAAGATTTGGTCTTCTTTTCTTATATACGTAATTATGCTTTTATTATGTTTATGAGAACAGAAACGATCGGAATCGAACCATAAGTCGCATAAGAGCAAGCATCCGTTGAAGCAATTGTTTTTTAACCAGAACCAATTGATCTCCAGCTAAGTGAAAGCAACAGAGCGAGCATCCTTTCCTCCTGTAGAAGCACCTGTGATTTACCTCGTTTACCGAGTCAAAGTCCCAGGTGTTGATCTCCTAGTTCGATAAGCAGTATAAGTTATGGTTTTTATATGAAATCAGTGAATGATCTAATTGATCACCCGGCATCAGTGTTAGAGGCCCGGATGCAGTAGATTCACCCGCAGCTTAGATACCTGGCTAATGACCGAAATCGTATGAGTTAATACGTTAAATAAACACTTTGTCTAATGCTCTATGGAGTTATGTTTTCTCTTTCTGCACCAAAGAAAGGGTAATCCCACGCCCGCTTGCCAGACTGCCCGTACCTTCGGGTATATTAGCAGTTCGAAGAATGGAGGCAAGTCGAAAAGGAAGGGAAGGCCGATCTGCCGGGGCGAGCTCAGGTTCGCTTATTTCTTTCCTTGGGTCGAGAAGGAAAATGAATAAGGAGTTGCTTGGGCCCTAAATAAGGAATCGAGCGTTCGTTCCTATCCATATTGTTTTCCGTATACTGCGCTTCCAGTATACCTGATTAATTCTTCTAAGGCTGACATCAACACTTGGATGGATCAACTACTGGCATGTCCGCTATGGAAGTGGGCCTGGGTGCAAGGGAATAGGAGCGGTCATAGGAATGGGGACTTGCCTTCGCCTTCGGTCTTGATCCAGGCGCGTTATATACGTTGCGGTAGTTTTTATATGGTTCAAAGGGGTTCGATTCCTCGGTGCCGTAGAGTTCAGTTATTACGGATGGAATTCTGTAAAACCTGAGCAGAGCTCCCTTAAGAGTCAGAGTAAGTCTTTCGGGTGACTATCTCTATCGAGTCAATTACTATATCGAGGAAAGGGTACAAGGAGCAATAGCGAAATGGATGGAGGGAAGGTAAGGCTGCGCCCATGGATGGAGGGAGGTCAGGCTTCGCCTTCCAACCCGTCAATAGGAGTGGGTGTGAGGTCAGGCTTCGCCTTCCAACCCGGTAAGTAAGGGTGTTAATATCCATCCTTACTCTCCCTTTGGTCGAGCAACGATATCTGTCTCTCCCGACTCTCCCTTTGGTTGGATTGTGTCTTAGGACCCATAGCCCAAAAGAGAGTAGCTTCTCGCTTCCTCACGAATGGATTGAAGGCCAAGTCCGACAAGTACGGCCGGGGCTTATGAGCAAACTGCCAAGTACGGTCGGGGATTATGCCTTACAAAATGCCTAAGACAAACCCCACTTCCACGTTGCCTGGCTTTCTTCCTTACACGTTACCTATCTGGCTTCCAGACTGTTACGCGTACCCTGGCTTTTATACTGTCTGCTTCCCTACTTACGTTCCCTCTACTTCCCTGGCTGGGGCTGTCTGGCTTTATCTCCCATTCCCCTGGCTTTGGCTCCCATTTCCCTCGGATGGCTATACCTCGGATGGCTATACCTTACGCCTGGCTGGCTTGCTTTACCTTCCCGAGTGAGGTAAGTTAGTGGCTTGTTCCTGACTGCGGACTGCTTACTTACACATTTATAGAACGTTGCCTTACACGTTGCCTGGCTCACCCTCTTCCATGTTCTTACTTCCAACCTATTCCAACCCTCTTACACCCTATTACTTCCACGTTACCCGGTTGGCCTCCTTACACGCTATCTTACACGTTACCTGGACGGCGGTATTTACCATCATACCCCGGAGAGCGGTCCTTCCCATTGTTACTCAGATGGCGGGATTTCACTGTCTTATCCGGCTGTCTTTCCCATTGTTTCCCGGATTGATCGATCGAGCGATGGATTTAGTTATGGATTTATTGATGGCGGGAAGGGAAATGCCGGGCGGGATCGAACAGTCTTGGCTGGATGGCGGTAGTGCCCAGTAGTCACCGGCTGTATTGACCATTGTTCCCCGGATGGATGGCGGTAGTGCCCAGTAGTCACCGGATTGATGCATGGATGGATCGATGGAGCGATGGAGCGATGGAGGTCCTTCCCATCGTTGTTACCCGGATGGCGGGATGCGATTGAACAGTCACCCGGCTGGCGGATCGATGCATGGATGGAGCAATGGCAATGAAAGGAATCTCAAAAGCCTATGAATGAACGAATTAGTGAATGAATCAGCGATGCTCTAATATCGTAAGTGAATGAATCAGCGATGGTGGTATAATCTCATATATAATGAATGACCAACGGATACGGCTAAAGTCGAGGGGTTGAACGTCAAGTGCCTTAGCGAACACGCCGCCCACAAGTGTTGTACGGCTAGTATGACTCTGGATGGGCAACGCCAGGTTTCATTAGTGAAATTCCCACAATTTCAAGTGTGGTACGGCTGGTCTTGCTTGCTCGTATGGTTAGATGGGCAACGCCAGGTTCTCACTCGTGAATTTCCCACTCGCCATTGTTCTACCCACCATAAGACAGCCAGGAATAAGACACGCACCATAATAAAGCTAGAATGCTGCGCCTGCTTATTGGATTGCACGACTGACTAGCTAGTAGGAGAAATAAGCATCTGAGCTCTATCCACTGGCTGGGTAGTTGGACACGGGTTCGAACAAGCAAGAGGGAGGGCGAGGATTTGAGGAGTGGGAGGTCGGTGCATATGTAGTAGTAGGAGGTCGGAGTCTAATGTAGTGGGAGGTCGGAGCCTAATCAAGTAGTGGGAGGAAGGCCAGGGCTGGTGCTTCTTATTTTAGTCAGACTGAAAGGAAGGAAAGGGTGAGGGTGAGCCTGTCGAACTCTCGACCTCTGGGAGAGGTAACGTGGCCCCTCTCAAATAAGTAACTAAGAGGAGCAACTCTCTTTTGGGGCCCCTCACCAAATAAGCACCCCATACGAACCCACTCTCCCGACCAAAGAAGGGGGAGGGGCCCCAAAAGAGAGGATGCCCCCGGCAGGGTGAGGGATTTCTCGCTCATCCATCATATGGGTGAGGACCGACAGGGGCTCGACTGCCAAGGATGCGTAAGCAGGCTCGACCAACGCCTTTTAGTTACTTATTTGAGAACCCAATAAGTCAATTGAACCTTTAGGTGCTCGACCAAAAGGGAGAGGTCCGACAGGGCTCGACTGATAAGGACCTTTAGGTGCTCGACCATAAGGTCCGGAGGCGCTCGACCATAGCCCCCCCACCCAATAAGTAAATTGAATGCGTAAGCAGGCTCGACTGGCCGCCATCACCTTTAGGTGCTCGACTGATAAGGCCGCCATCGAGACCCCCCCACCCAATAAGTAAATTGAATGCGTAAGCAGGCTCGACTGGCCGCCATCACCTTTAGGTGCTCGACTGATAAGGCCGCCATCGAGAGGATGCGCAAGCAGGCTCGACTGTTAAGGACCTTTAGGTGCTCGACCAAAAGGGAGAGGCCGCCATCACCCTTTAGGGGGCTCGACTGATAAGGACCCTTTAGGGGGCTCGACCATAAGGGAGAGGAGAGGAGAGGAGAGGTACGTTAGTGACTCGACCATAGGGAGAGGGACTCACTATTCCGATGGTGAGGAACTTGAAGAACCACCGGGCCGCCATCGCCTTTCAGGACCTATTAATAATGAAGTGCAACAACGGAGAATGCACCTAAAGTATTTGACTGTTCCGGCCGTCACGTAATAAGTCTTAACCTCATGCCCTGTGCCGTCCAACCAATATTGAGTACTTCACGCACGTCGGGAAAGGAAGCGCTTGGGATAACGGTAAAGTAATCACTTGGGTGGGATAACCTTGCATCGCATCTTTCTGGCTGGTTCCAACGATGGAGTAGTTGGAGCCAACGAATAAAGGCTCTTTCCGTAATCCGGGAGCTCTCTATTTTTCCTATCATGTTTCTCCTATCATTTTCTCCCTATGCCATAATCAAAATATTCTTTATGTGTACTACTTTTTGACCTGGTGCTCGAACTAGTCATTAATGGTCAATTTCGATCCTTTCGGTATGCGTTGCGAACACCTTCATTTTTGGGATGACGTCTCCTATTTGATCTGGAGAAGCGAGAATCATCGGAACGAATAGAGCAGATGGTCCAACCGCAGAACTTATTCTTTTTCATTACTTCCATGGTCGTGCCTCGTGGCACGGCAGCACCCGTACTATTGAAATGGTTAGTCGGTAGAGATGTTCCCACAGGTGCTCCTTCTTCCAGTGGCACTATAATCCCTATTCCTACATCTCTATTACCCTCTCTAGTCTATCTACATCCCAGGGGATTCATACGCTCTATGGACGAAGCGAAAGGTATAGTGTTGGTTGGAGCAAGCCGCCCTATTCTATTACCAAACCTAATTGGGATAAGCTCACCCGAAACTAGAGCTAAAGACGCATCATTTTGCTCCGTTTTCGTTCTTCATTTTCTTCTTCTCGGATTCATGGGAGACTTGTCATATCCAGAATCTTTCCGCGGTGTGCTCTGTTTACTATTATTTCGTACCCTTCTCTTACCATACAATCTGGGCGCGATAGGTTAGCGAACAAAGGGCTCCGAAGAAAACGCCAAACGCTTCGGTCCAACGGGAATGATGAGACACGACGAAATGACAAGATAAGGTGCCCCGGGAGCTTGTGCCCCCCCCCCCCACCCCCCCATTTGGAAATAAGGGAATTCGGGCCTGTAGCTTTCCCCGCCCCCCCTTCGTCGGGTGGTGCTTGTGGGGGGGGTGTTCCACCCGAGGCAGAAATTGGGCTTGAAGCGCGTTCTCTCGCCAACCCAACGAGTCGACTGCTGATGGCTGTTGGTCACGGCTACTACCGAAAAGCTCCAATGAATATGAATCTTTCACATGGAGGAGTGTGCATTTTCATTATGGGTGTGATTTTGTCGCGCGACCCGTGGCTGGCTTATGTTTCGACCATAATTGCTGGAGGGCCCACGCCTCCTATTTATTCAGGACGGGCGGCGTGAACTCCGGTTCAATTCGGGTATTCAATCCCGCCGCTGAGATGCTCAGTTGACTCCTGAACCTTTATTGATAGGAAGATGGCTCATCCCCAAATTCGTGCATGAGGGTCGGGAACTTTGGATGAACCAATGTGAATGGGTGTAAGCCCCGCTGCTCGGAGACACCCAGTGCTGACCACACCGAGAGACACTAGTAATCACCGCAGGTAACGCCAGTTGGCGAAGTGGCGTTAAGCATCCCCAGCGGTACGGAAAGAGAGGTCGTGATGATACCATCTACGTCCGTACCGCTCCTCGTGGAGTAGATCCCGCATCCAACCATTTGATTGACCAGGGAACGGGATAATTCCCACTAAGCCCCGGTTCAACCGGCGGGCCAGCCGGGCCGTGAGCGCGGTGGGAACAGGATATTCCCAAAAAGCAAAAACCTCCAGGCTCGCCAATGAAGGGCCCTGATGTTGGCAAAGCCAACCACGCCCCCCCTCCTTTTTCCATAAGGATGGGTAGGGCCGGGGGGGGGGGGGGGAAGGGGACGGGGGGCCTCGGGG
>Ga0181469_100854_pt1 | contig 10656 bp, 6 predicted proteins | sample InSIn2SAF170_2_FD_119081 | JGI IMG/M metagenome (GOLD analysis project Ga0181469, IMG submission 119081) | Clean room microbial communities from NASA Spacecraft Assembly Facility at Jet Propulsion Laboratory, Pasadena, California, USA -... ... | reverse complement strand
GTCTGCCAGGAGTTCTCCCATGGGTTACTAACTACCCATGCGAATCTTGGCCGATTTCGAAGTGGCCACGATGCTGCCGAGAAGGGCCAGGGCTACACTAGTATTCGACAGCTCGACGCAACAGGCCGCTCCAAACCTGTCCATGTACACTACCATGATTGTTGTGCTTCAAAATCTTACTCGGTGATTACGAGGCATAAGGAAGTTGTGCTAGCTTTGAGCCAAAACTGTTTCCACCCAAATTGGTCATTCAGATGACGCATAGTGGTCCTACGACAACATACATGCAACGCGTAAGTGTTGAGCCGTGCTCCTTTCCACGGAGATTGCTAGGTTGAACGATCAACCTTGGATGAAATCCGGAGAGTCGAGGGTTTTTTGATAGGTGTAGCCAGTTTGGCCAGGTTTTCCGTTATTGGATTAAAGGACGACTTCTTCTTAGTAGCAAGGTCATGTCAGCATGGAGCACGTTGACCATACCATACTGTACCGATGTTTCACTCGGTTAATGTGTAGCGATTCGTCAATAGTTGCATGTGATAGGCACTGCCAAGATACACGTAAAGAGGCTGGGAAGGTTTCCCAAACCAGTAATTCACAGCCAAGTTCAATACCCGGAAGCGGCTCCGGCCGCACTTCTGCGACCGCGTACTTTACCTATATCGGCGTCGTGCATCGCATCCGAGGCATCCATCCACTGGGCGCAAGCCCAGGTGCACGCCGGGGCGTACGACCGGGCGTACGACCGGGCGTACGACCGAATGTGCGCCATCAGTAGATTTCTGAAGTACTTTCCTAAGTGGGTAGCTATTTGGCAGGGTAGCTAGTCCGAAGGTATATCCCTACACACCGACTGGGATATCTTTCGTAGCACAGGGCATGTCCCTATAACGCGAAGGGATGTCTCTAGAGCATCAGGGATATCTCTTGTGATTCAAGAGGATATCCTCATGATATAGAGGGATATCCTCAGGTTATAGGGGATATCCTCGTGGTACCGGGGGATGTCCATTGTGGCAGTGTTCGCCCTAGTGGTTACAGTAGATGAGACGGTTTGTGGCTATATTCAGACCTCGACAGTGAGCTAGTGCTGCCTACTCGGCCCGTCCTCTACTTCTCTCCAATATCCAACATATTTCTGTTTATCATTAAATCTCACAGTCAACACAGGACAAATGGGAAAGATACATGCAAATCACGCGACAGTGATATTCATGCAAGATTGTAGGACATGTACCATCTATATCAAAATACGATTCGGACTGCCAACTCCAAAAGGCCAATCCCTGAGGAACCCTGAGGTGCACATGCAGTACATAGTGTACTTCTACCACAACTGCAGTAACTGAAAACAGCTAACACAAACAACCATACCTACGTGTTAATTAAACGATGGTACATGGTATTGGTACACATAGATGATCGGTAATTACGAAGAACTTCGATTACTCGTGTATTTGACGGTGCACGAGAGTGTTATACTCGTCTACCAAGGTGGGTGAGGTGTCTACCAACACAAGCTAGAAGTGGATGACGATCATTGCTGAGGGTTTGGTCGTGATGTTTTTTGTAAGCGCTATAATGCTCCGCCATTCAACGTTCGAGAAGACAAGTTGACATTTACCTTCGTCCAAGCATGTCCTGAGCTCTCGTCGGAATGCGAAGAAGCAATCCAGTATAGTGCAGGACAAGCCAGGATTGAGAAACTATCTTTGTGAATGACACTTACACAGGTGCGCCTCAGAGCCTTGGTTTCAGCGTCCGGGTCTTAAAATGCCTGCATCCGGCCCAAAGACATGGTGGCTGTAGTGAGTTACCTGAGAATCTGTGCCAATCGTTATGGGTACGACATGCCCACTCCATGAACGTCTCTTGACAACCTTTCACGTTAGGATGGCGTTTGTAGACACCTGAGCATGATGGCTTGCTCCTCGATTCCCCAACCAGACCCTCGTCAAGTCTTAATGGTCAAGGTCAGTATGGTCCTCCGTGACTCAAGGACAGTAGTTCATTGCCGGTGTCCGCAATAAGTAGCAGATAACACACCAACGCCTTCCATTCATATAGCGTCAAACGTTGCTAGTCAATAAATTTCTGCCCTCTGTCGACCGGCTATCCTTTGTGTGGCATGATGTGCGTCCTACAGACTGGTAGTAAGGAATGTCTTAGTCTAATATATGGGCCTCATAGGTGAAATATTCAGCTCGGGACTCCATGTACTGGTAACTACTCTGGAGATGCAGAGACATGTTTCACCCCGCTCGCCTGAATCCGGCTCATCTTGGACATGATGCGATGCTATTTATCAGACACGACAATCTTCCTCCTTTGCTTCCCGTCAACAAGAAGACCCGGCCGCAATTTGCTCGCATCTCCTTCACCATATTCAGATACACGTACGGTATATAGCTACCACTCGACGGGTGAATTTAATTTGCTTAGTAGGAGCATACCCTTCATCCGGCACCGCCAGAAATAGACTTAGTGGTGGTGTTGTACTCCGTAATAGTTTTGATAGAAGTGTAACTTGGTCCTTGGCCACGTCTAGTAGACGCAAACGCTACACGGGAATTGTACGTCTCCTCTTTCCGTTCATTTATAGTTGCCTCTACCGTATGTCAGGCCACTGATCGTCGTATTGGTCATCATTCGACAACAATTTTCGCATATTCATACGCACACTCCACCTGATGTTCGGTGTGTAGGGATGGTTCCTATATTGACCATTGGGAGCTGAAATATCGCTATCAATTTCATTTGGACCAGTCCGACGGTGATGGTCGAATAACTGTGGACGTACTCCACACCACTCCGGTCTCGTGTCACCATCGTCCTGTTGACACCACTCCCGAAGCATCATGTCGAATGCCATATCTAGCCGGCGCAGGCCTAGTGCTAACAGAATCTTCTGTACACCACGCGGCGAGACTGCATAAGCTAGAGAACAAGTTCTCTGTTGTTGTTTTGCCACCATTCGACTATGCTGAGGATAAGCATGTAGTGGGCTGACTGTGTTTACATCCCACGATTGTTGGTGTTGTATTTGGGGAACCGTCTCGTCGTTTTCGTGCAAAACCATTGTGGCATTTGCGTCTGGTGGCAAGTCCATCCCACAATGTCCAAGCCAGAGAACGTCCCAGCCTTCTCCCTACGGCGAAGGGCTTGGAATAGAGCTTAGCGTTATGTCCCTCAACTGCGTCGTGCCAGCCTCTCGGCTTGTGCTTAGAATATGATGGGTGGACAGAGCGAAATCTTGCAGTTGATCCTTGAGGCGGATGTCCCAGTCAATGTCATCCTCCATTATGAGGGCGCTTTCAAGATTTTGCTCAAGTACTTGTGATATCGCATTGATGTGGGCGCGCCAACTTCCCTTTGTCGCAGGTGTGAGACCTTCAGCGTGCTTTGCAGGCAGTACTTTATTTAGTACGGCGTCACCATGTACACCGGCGACGAATTCGATATGCATCGCACTCACTGAAGCGGCTAGCACAAGTCCATCGTGATGATCAGTGCGCTCTGGAAGATTGATCGCAAAGATTTTCTCAAATCCTAACGTTGAGTTCTGAATCAAGCTCAAGAATTTATGTTTGACAGCATTGCTGAAGCCTTGGGCGGTGAGGGGATTATGGAATGCGAGTTCCGCATCTGAGCCTGATGGAAGGTGAAAAAGAATTGTGAGTATGAGTACTAAGCATAGAGCAGCGCCTGTATATCGTATCGATGTTTGTGAGGTTGTCTGACCAAACCAGGATTTTTGCATCGTTTGAGGCTGTTAATTTGCTTGTATGGTCGGCGCGAATTGCAGAAGAGAGAAGAAGATTAAAGATAGGACTTTTCCTGCGTGAACACGAAGCGCAGGATAGTACATACCTGATGAACTTTTGAGAAACATCTCATTGCACAGACTGAAAATTAATGTAGCCGTTTGCGGGTGGCCCTTGGTCTGTGCACGACCAGCTCATTCCAAGGCTCAGGCTTCCGTGTTTTGAACTGTTGTATGTCAATTGAAGGAACACAGAGATCGCTTTCGGCGAGAGGTGTAGAGGACATATAGAACTGGCTCAGAATATGCCGGAAACCCCTTGTCGAGGTCCCACGTGAAGTCATGGTTCTCTTTGTATCTACAAGCAAGATTGCCTAGTTATGACACACGATGTTGTAATGCCGAGATCAATGGCCAGGCCTAGCTGCATCTCCATTCCTGCCTTACCAACGTTGTCACTTTGAATTCGATCGAAGGGAGGAGCGGGCGACGGAGTGTGAGCTATTAATTGTGACTTCAAGGTGCTCGGCAAATTATCGGTGTACAAGTCACGCTAGTGTTGGCTAGAGTTTTGCATCCGGGTGTATGAGTATTGTCCTCGATCAGGCTGAAGTAATGGTTTGTAGTGGTATTCGCGGTGATATCAGCCGTGGAATCAAGCACGAAAAAGGAGAAGTTTGGTTGCTTCAAGTTGAATGATTGTTGAGTCGCTATCCAATCCACGTTGCTTTGCTCGGGACTCCCGATGGATGTGACCTAGATCTACATGTCAGCAGAAATACTTGAGCTGTTTGATTAAAGCGTCACTCACTGAAAGAAGCAATTGCCGCCCTGAACATAACCCAATTTGTAGGTCATGTATAAGCTAAGAAAGGTAGCACAATAAGTATGTTTCCTGTGAATTTGTAGGTACTGTCAAGGACCGTGACCTTCCACCAATAGCTTGATCTCTGGCCACTCGCTTGGTCTCGCTAGCCATTGAGTGCTGTTGACTTCCCGTTTCGAAAAGGCTCGGATTTGTAAGTGATCCATACAAAGGGGACTCACCTACAACATCTCCCGTATCCGTTTCTGTCATTTCGTACTGGTTGTTATTGACCAAAAGCCATCAGTGGGAGAACGGGGCTCAAGAAGAAAATCAGAAAGTTTTGTACTTGTCATGTGTTCATTATTTTTTGAGCTGCAGCTCCGTTGCTTAATACACGACAACGATGAGTAACAAAATCCAAAATGCCTCGCCCCTATTCCATTCCATCGTGGGTATCACAGGTTGTTCGAAACCATCAAAAAAGGAAAATCGTAAGCCAAATGACCATCTCGTCTATCGTGGTCGTAAGTAAGCCAAAACGCCGAAAAATCACAAAAAGTCGCAGTAGTTAAACGTTTTCCACACTGCATGTACATTTTGCATGTTGCTCTTGCTCCTGCTCTTATTCCTAGTCATTATTAAATATGATGTTGTTTTGACAAATTTCCAGAACGCCTTGCTTTCATGCAATGTGTACGTGGTGCAAAAGTTGTGCACATTAAAAGTATTCGTCAAGTAGTGAACTCAAAATTGGCCTTGCTGGTAGTACGGGTCAAATGCAGCGGCCTGTGCCAACGTGTCGAGATCAGAGAATCCTCGGACTAAGACCGGAGGTTGTGGGATCGCAATATCGAGTTTTTCGTTCTGAATCTGAATTGGAAGGCCGTCGGAAATGAGGTTGTCGTCCACGAGTGGTGGGTACATTGAGGCGGCTGTGGAATCTGAAAGAAGTGTAGAGTCCAGAGGCAGCATGATTTGCGGGCTCGGATCGGGGAAGAAGGATGGGCTGATGTCAATCGGGGTCTCGACTGTGTTTGGTCCCAAACTGACATCTGAAGGGTCGGAGATGCCTGAACTTGACGTTCGAGTATGTGCCGGATATTCAGATTGTGCAGCTTGCACGTCAGTTTCCACCTCGCTCTGTTTCGTGTTTTTGGTTTTTTGTGCTTCCCGTGTTGCTTGAGCTTTGCTTTTCTTTTCTTCTCCCGTTGTATTTAGACCCTGATTTCTATGTGTTCGTTCATGTTGTTTCATATTGTCCTTTCGCGTGAAAGCTTTGTCACAAATAGGACAATGTACACCTTTCTCGCCGGTATGTTTCTTCCCATGGCGAGCTGCGTGCCCTGATGTAGTGAAGGTAGCAGAGCAGTTGTGTGACTGCGCATAGGGACAAGGGTATTTATTCTTCTTGCCAATAGGATTGTTATTCGCGGTACCACCAACTGGTGAGGTTTGAGCTTGCGGCTGGATTGAGGAAGTAGTCGAAGAAATAGATGGATTCGTAGATAGGGTTGGAGTCGGTAGGTGAGCTAGATCGATAGGACCCGGCATTCCAGGATACATTACAGGCGTAATGGAGGGGATGACCTTGGGATACGAAGTTTCTTGTCCAATTTGAGAGATAGGACCGATCATCATACTTTGTTCCATGAAAGGCGTAATTCCAGTTGGAGACGGGAGATAGCTAGAATCCATCTCCTGGCGAAGTAGGCTGTCATAGGGAAGAAGAGAGCTATTATTGAGATTGTAGGCTGGAGTAAGAGGTGAAGGGGTAGAGTCCATACTACTGCTGGACTTTGACGAGGATGACGACGCCGAGTCGTACCTCAGTAGTGGGGGTGAACCGGCAGATGATACAGAATGTGTTCGTTCGAAATGTGGGTTTCGGAGAAGGTTGGGTCGCTCCAATCGGGGAGAAAACGTGGAGAGAGAAGAGATTGAGGGCAGCCTCGCCGGTGGTGGTGAAGGTGAAGATTTCTTCTGTCTAATCACGAACGAGGGACAATCGTTATCGTTTAAGATTGAGAAAACACGTTCTCGAGTAGTTCGCTGAACATCCATGTTCGGACGCCCGAATGTAAAGGACCAGCCGTCGTAACGCTGGCCGATAGTTCTAACAGTTTGTTAATACACAATTCATTCACTTCTCAGAAAGCGACGCATACCAACAGTGGAGGTAAGGAACGCGGATGTTTCAAAGTAATATTGTCGCAGCTAACAGTCTCGTCGCCGGTATCGTACTTGAGTCGACTGGTGCAGTTCCAATACTCCTTTCTTCGTGCCTATTCGATTTGGTGCTTGGTACGTGTGAATAGAGTAGTGTATCCTCTCTCTGTGAAAGTGAGTAGGTCGGAAATGGTGTCCTTGATGTTGGTAGGATGAATAACACGAAAACCCTTCTACGGAAAATAAGTCCAGTCCTAGGGTCACTGCGATAGTAGAGAAGAAAGGGTCTACGACGTAGCAGGGACAACAGAATAGATACAAAGCAGCTCGAGTGGAAGGATACAGGATTTTGGACTGAACCACACTTGTGGAAGAGACATGGATCTCGATCCTGGTTCAATCATGGTTTAGAGGGCGTAAAGTACAGCGGACAGCAATCTGTTTCGGTCTAGCAGCAAGGCACATCTATGCGCTAGTAGCGAGATGGAGACCATGGAGCAAGCAAGCCACCGAGTCACAGGGTTGGCAGCCAACGCACATTGGAGGTTAAGCTTCCCAAGCGCCAGCTAGCTGGCTGACGTCTACCAAAAGGTAGCATGACCGGAGACGGATCGCCGATCCCTGTGAGCCTTCCACATACTTGCAAATTGGGACTTGACTCGTACCCAAACAATCTTGGTAGGTTTTGTTTGAGTATTGTTCTGCACAGTCGCACTAACGACTCGTGACCCTGCATCACGGATATCCAACCCTAGCGGAAGACTCGGGTTGTTATGTTCTGCATGCTAGTGTTCTTGATGACCAAGACAGAATTTGCATTAACTACAATGCACTGCTTGAGACGTGACTTACAGTAGCAGCTACCGGGTGGAGGGTCTTTGAGCTGGTCAAACGTGACTCAACAGTGCGGTTGCAGGTTCTCGAGAGGTAGAGACCAGGTGAAAGCGTGCATGATAGTTTCAAGCACAATGTCGACAACATGAGGCTCTGGTGTAGATCGGCGATGTGATTGTAATCTTCGATTTTCTGGAGCAGGTGGGCATGTATGCGATGACATCGACCTGCATTTGCAGGGTTCTGGCGCCGGCTTGACACTAATTTTACCTAGCCCTCGGTAAGCATGTCTGTTTTCCATCATTCCTTCGGTGCATCGACGATGCCCTAGAGATCCACGTCTAATCGAGATGCAACATTCCCATGGTTTTCAGGACCCAAATCTGCGAGTATCACGAGAACATCATCGTCGCTGCTAATATCGATTCTCTAATGAGTGCACGCGCATCGGTCTCTGTCTTCAAGGCAGATTCATTATCACAAGATAAGAATTATGCCTAAGCTGGTGGTGGTCTGAGTCTTTTCGCTGGCTGTGCATCACTCGCAGGAAGAGCTTGAACACTCCCTCACCAGTCCTAAGACTTGCACATATTCCTGACAGGCACTGATGAGAACTGTTACGGATCACCTGGAACTACGACTACGGACTGATATTGAACTATCTGGTGGTTGTGAGTGTCACTATCGAAGTTTGACAATGCCAGCTTAGAAGATTTCACGCGTTGGAGGAAACGGAAATTTGAAACACGAACAGGGCACGTCGGCGCGCTTGGAATGAAGCTGTTTGACGTTTTCGGTTAACGTCAAATTATTCAATAAGCTTATTAGTATTGACCCACTGCCACGAGGAAGGTCAACGATGCGCGGAGGAACCCCGAACAGCCGTTGCAAGGTCGACGTGCTTTGCGGATTTGACCTTACTATTTCTGTATGATTATTCTGACTAGCTAAAATCTATTTTCCTTGCTGTCAGTTTCAAACTGCCACGAAGTTCTTTGCGTTGCGGTTTTGCAATTAATTGTCATGAAGTCGTCGGCTAGAGTCCAGGTACCACCCACTCGGTCACCAAGCAATTCTACAGATACTACCATGACTGAATCACTATTGTACTAGCCTCCCACACGCCGTACACACTGCCTTACCTCAATTGCGCGCCCTCTGTCGCCATGGTTGTGCTTTGCAAGACTTTACGTGTTGAAGTACAAGGCACTTTCTGACGTTCAAATCTGTATTAACTCATCGTCTGGATCTAAGCTTCTACTTAATGCCGAATCTCTACCTACCTAATGTCGGTTGCAATTTTACAGTGCCACCTTGAAGCAGTGTATCATACATCTTCTACAGAAAGTTCTTCCATCCAGCCCGAGTCACGTGTTCAACATTCTGTACAAAGTCTGGCCAATAAATGCCATTTAATGTCGCACAGTTCCTGTTGTCCAGCTCGTGCTGAAGCTCATGCATCCTGTGTTATTACCGTCACGCATTGCCAAACACCAGCAATGCAGTACCACTTGAATGAGCATTCGGTACCCCTTGGTCCTTGTTTGGAGATCACCTGGCATATCTAACGCAGTTGTGAATTTCAAGTTTGAAAAGTCTTGCCTTACAACGGAACTACATTGTCGGGAACGAGTTACCCAGGCCTTATCAGTGATTACTCCAGTTCCCTGTCAGGAGGAGCTATATCATTTCCTCACCGAAGTGCTTGCAACAAGAAAAGGAGCTCGAAACTCATCAGAATGCCGTACATGCTGTGGGCAGATGAAAACTGGCTAGATTTATGAGAGGTGATTGCTACTGTAGGTGATCAGAGGGTGAGTTACACGACGTCCGGCTCCAGTCCTATACCGCATAATCAGAGGTCTCTGTTCAAACCCGATCAAGTTGTTCATGTTGGTACTTCTGCTTCACGCAGGACTTCTAAACGAACACCATCACGGGTTAAAAAGTTCAAGGTAAGCATAATCCCGTTTGTCTAGGTTATAAATGAAGAAAGACATCGAAACTGACTCGTGGAGGAGACTTCGTATCGTAATCAGGTCCGTGCATATTGGACGATAGCCCCTACTTCCAACCCAACCATGGGTCTATCCAGAAGGTTTACTTACACAGAGATCAAGTCCGCTGGAATGCGGTGTGTAGTGAGATACTCGACAACAGCCTCAGGGCGGACGCCATGGGCCTACGGACTTGATCTGCTCTAGGTATCGTCAACAATCTTTGATCACAAATTGATCCTTACACAGCTGGGTCTCGAGGTGATAATGGCAAGATTCGATAGGATTCTGTAGATTGAGAAAGAAGTCTACAGACTTGTAGCATCCACCCTAAGCCTGTTCTGCCGTTGACCTGTAACCTGCATCCAAATTTCACTGCTCTATTTGGAAAATCCTGGTGGGAAGTGGTACGGTGAATTCACCCAACATCTATCCTGAAGAAATATGACGTCGGTCGGGCAAGACAGGCAGTTTCGAGGTGGCTGGGTATTCACCTGCCATCACATCGAGACACGATAGCCTATGGATCTCCCAACTCATACCCACTATCGCATCATAGCATCAATTGTGCTGCCCAATTCACTTCACCTTGCTTGCCTGCAAGGCCAGCCAGCAGGCTTGTGAATCATTCTTACAGTCGTCGGGATTCAACACAAACTTGTCCTTTTCCCTGCGCATGGCAACACACATTTCCACACTGATTGGATCTTACACAAGATTCACTCGTGTCTCTTCCCACCTTGCCTCATAGGAGATTGAGTAAGCGACCAACATCATCGTTCCTATTTGTCAAGTATCGCAATTTTCTACTTCCAGCAAGGCAACAGAATATTTCCGAAGCCCTACGACTCGTCTGGAGATTTGGTCTCTAAGGCAAGGCGTCTGCTCGCCTTTATTCTCGGGTCCTTACACAATACAGCGCCTATCCTCTCGTGGTTCCTCACTTCATAACCACCCCGCCCCGCCTCAAGTTGTTTACCTTTCTCCATTTCAACCTCCAAGAATACACGCCATAGATATACACCTTTAGCGACACGGCTCCGATTTGCACTCGCGCAACAACTTGACACTGTCTTCGGCTTGCGATT
>Ga0181469_101000_pt1 | contig 10730 bp, 5 predicted proteins | sample InSIn2SAF170_2_FD_119081 | JGI IMG/M metagenome (GOLD analysis project Ga0181469, IMG submission 119081) | Clean room microbial communities from NASA Spacecraft Assembly Facility at Jet Propulsion Laboratory, Pasadena, California, USA -... ... | reverse complement strand
TGTGGGCCAGTGTCTTCGAAGGATTTGCGAATAGGCGGCGCAGTGAAATGCCTCGAGCACGGATGTGTCGTTGTACAACTGTGCGAGTGGTGCATTGAGCTTGACTAAGAACATGTTATTCACACCAGGGTGTCCTACATCATGGCCGATAGCCGAAATGAGGAGTGTCATGGCTTCGAACGGTCCCAGCAAGTTCGCAACGGGAGACTTGTCCGCTGCATATTTTGAAGACTCGGAGCCTCGTGGATAAGGTGGCAGAGTACCAATCTGTATTAAGAAGTAGAAGGTCGATTGTAGAACATCCACAGCATGCTTGAAGTTGTGGTAGAGGACAAAGGAATTGTATGCAATGCGGCAACCTTGCATAAAGCGGACTAAATCAGCTGTTGTGGCAGTTAGCATATATTTCATAATTTCGAGCCATCAGATTGGATTTACCTTCAGGCATGCGCCACTTGCTGACTTCGTCGACTGAGAGAGCGTGATCAAGGATGTAATACCCAGCATACACGAGTTCGTCGTCGGTAAAGTCCTGCGCGCTGAAGCTCCATTTACCAATCGCTTCTGCCACGACAGCTCTCCTGTGCCGTTGAACCAACAGATCTCGGTGTTGATAGTCTTCGATGAAAGTTTCTGGCTCGCAAATGCCCTTTAACAACTTCCGAACCATAGACTCACGGAGATAGGAATATGGTTGCTCCTCATCGACACCTACCCATGATTGTTTCCTCCCACGTGCCCTTGACATTGGATGAGACTGCTCAGCTTTCGCGCTCTTATATATGCGGTAGGCGTGTACCATCAAACCCATAATTCCGGCCTTGTTAAGCGGACTCCTCACGACGTCAAGAGCGCCAGCATCCAGACACTGAAGCATTAGCTGTGGATCAATAATGTCTGACGAATCTGCGACTACAGTCGGTTGTGTTTCTGAGCCATAGGGTGCTCGTGCGACATGGTGTTGCGCATCCTGTTGTGGCGAAGCTTGCCCAGCCAGATCTTGCCGTTGCGGCTGCACCACAGCGACCGGTATAATCAGCTTGGCGCCTTCCTCTACCTGCAGATCCGATGCAATTCTTGACAGTAGCTGTAAGCCATACGACTCATCAGCTTCGGAGGAGAAGGTGAATTCTCTTTTCAATACTCGCGGAGACTCGAGGGGAGATGTGGCATCGAACGCCAGGTGACGTCGCAAGCGTGTAGACAAATCTACCTTTGTTTGAGAACCAACGTCGAAGCAGGCGAGGATTGGGGTGGAATTTGACTTAACCTCTTCATGGATCTCGGATAACTTGATGGAGAAGGACCTCCCAGATCTGCAAACGTAGACTACAAAAAATAAGTACGAAGCGTGGGCTGGAGGGCGATGAAGTGCATTTACCTTGATTAAAGACACTGAGGAAGGCATTGACATTTGTCTGCAGATCTAGTGGCAGTTCACTAAAATCTGCTGCACTCGAACTCCGTTGTAGGTTGTTGGTGCTTGTCTGGCCAGGTCCTTCTCTTGAAATCCACCTCTCAGTATTAAACCTTTCATCTATATAGATGACTCGACACGCTGAGGGATCCATGAGGCCGCAACGGTTGTAAAGTCATGCAAGCTCAGCTCAGCGAAGAAACATATCGCTCGCAGTGTCAGCTCATCGATACATTGGCAAAAGCGCACTGCGACACTTGTCTGTGCGAGGACTCGAGTTCGGTCACTCGTACTCGATTCGTAAGCTTCGTGATACTAAGGTTGGTCGTCGCACTGAACGATGATTCAAGCTACTTCTAGCCCAAATAAGCAATACTGTATATCGATGGAGTCGTACAAGACGAAGCCCGTTGCCGCGACCGCACGGCGAGATTTGTTGTTTCGAGTCGGATCGATGGTAGAGAAGACTTGAAGCGATATTGGAAGAGGCTATAAGCTTTTGAGGGAACTGACAGTTGCGACCAACTTATGTCACTTCCAGAGCAAAGCGAAACACCAAATTGCGGGATCGTCCGTGGTTGATGGCGTCGCGATATTGTCGATGTAATATGATTGCAATGTTGCTGCTGCGAGTCAGCTAGCTATTGTGAGGAAATGTGTGCTGAAGTCAAAGATGTCGAACTTGAGGAGTTAGGACAGTGGGAGAAGCAATGACAAGCCTGCGCGACCGCAGATGCACGCCTGGAGAATGGGCTATTGTGCCCTCAAGTCCTACCTGACGAATGTGGAGATGAACCAATGGCAGGCTTCAGGGCTGTGGCGGATCCATCCTCAAAGTGGTCAATAGTAAGCTAGAGAATAACGCTTGATCCCGCCGTGGTTTAGGGCACAACTGATTACTGCAGGCGGAAGACGCCAATGGTAATCAGTTTCTCCCATTCACCACTGATCGTCACCCGCCTAGGACTCGACCATGCTTCCTTGCGTGTTCTAGAAGCTTGCCTGCCCTATGAGAACGCTCATAGCATGCAAGGTCCGCGAGGTCGCTATTTGCCACATTGCTCGCCTGTCATGTTTCTCTTTGTTCTGCACTTTCCAGAAGCCCACTCAGGTAAAGCTTATTCGCTCACCAAAGAACACAAAGGAAATGGCTGCATATTCGCACATGACTCACGAGGGGCAACTGGGAGGATCGACGCATCCATTTCTCTTGCACGCGATTTGCTTACTACACTTCTCGAAGACGTCCGTGTTGTCATTAATGCACTGTAGAGGCTCATCATCTGCATAAAGGACTACCGACAGATGTGTTCCACTATATTAACAGCCAATCACTCCATTCGGCCCTTCCATGATCTACATTGCTTGTAGATCCTGCCAGGATCCCTCACTGACTGGTGTAAATCGTGTAGATGGAAAACTCCGGGAACATGCTGTACAGGTTAATGTCGCCGTCCGCTATCGGTCTCGCCTGGATGATATCCTTGACGCCAGGAAATGTCGGAATGCCTCGAATCGGTCACTGGGACTTAATGCTAGCCGCCTGTTTGAATCGCTTAGCAAGGTGTTCAGAACTGCTGCCGGGATTGGAATCATCATCGTCCAAGGGCCATGAACGTTTTGAGGGTCGCTCACCATACGACTCCAAGATCAACATCAGTGACTGCCATCCAGGAGACTGTGACAACTGCATCGCATCTGCTTGGTCATGCTCAGCAGCCACTCTGCATAGCAACGATTCTTCGTCCTATGAATTGTCATCAGTGAAATCAACCATACTCCTTCGTCTATGACATACCTTGCTAAGTACTCCCATGCCGTGAATGAAACACAATAGATGGAAGTCTGATACTGCCTGCACAGCTGAGGTGCTTGCAGCTTGAAGTTGTTTAGAGACCAGTTTGGGATCTTGTCCTTCTGCAACAACCTCTCGATTCTCGATAGGAAAGATGCTGTTGGTGAATTGTGGCTTCTGATTGATTGGCACACCAGCGGTCAGTGACACCAGGAGGTACTCAACGGGGAAGCTCGGTTTTGCGTTCTCTTGAACATTCGCACCATATTCGTTTATTCGTCGGTAGAATACCTCCGGAATGTATCGGTTCTTATTTTGCAATGCTTCGTCCTCTTCGTCCTGAACGAGCATGACTGATGGATCTGCGGATGGTTCGATAATGTCCGCTCGTACCATCTCAACCGCCGAATTCGAGGCCTGATAGGCATTGATCGTAATCTGTTGGTCTTCATCACCAGTCACGACACAAGTCACGAAACTGGACCCAAACCGACCAGTTTCGCTCCACTTTGTCGGCTTAGGATAAAATGCTTGATATCGTGCGGCAAAAGCGATCTCTAGTGAGGTCAAAAAATAGGAATCAATGTGCCGCCTACACAAAGCCTGACCATCATTGCCCTCTGGTGGTAGCAGATCTGTGAAAACGACACCGACACGTTCCATACCACACTGTTTTGCGACTTCATTAATCTCCTGCTCGTTTGACCACTCTAGTAATGTAACGCCATCAACCTCACACATCTGGGGTGGCTCATAGATCGCCTCGACAATGGCCTTGATACCCAGCGGCACCTCTTGATACTCCTCGTATCGACCATACAAGAATCCTATCCTCTGCGCTCCCGATTTTCGCCAGAAATCAAGGAATCTATCAACTGTCCCGGCATCTGCAAATTCGACATGGTCTACCATACGGAAAGGTTGTGGTTGTAGTGTAATGGCGCTCGGTTGGCATTTTGTGCAGATACCCTCGGGCCATGGCGGGTGTCCTGAAGGACAATCTCGCTTGACTCGGTAATATGGCTCTGACAGAGGTGGCATATACGAGCTCTTGAGTTCCGGTTTGTTGGTGGCTGAATTTATCTTCCTTAGGTGTGAATGGAAGGAAATGTGTTTAATCTTCTTTTCAGCTAGGTATTTGGCATCGTACGGTTCTAGAGGCTGGCAATGATCGCACATACCCTTGGGGCCATGCCTGCACATCTTCAAATCTTGGGGTCTCTTAATCTTGCCGTCGAGCTTGTCTAACCGGTCATCGAGCGGTGATTGTATTACAGTTTCCCAAGGACTCTTGATTAATGTTGGCGATAATATTGCAGGGAGCGTTACCGTAGCAGAGTCCGGCATCGCGATTCGGCCATTAAGCTTCTTTGAGATAGTAGCCGTGCCATTTGTGGCGTGACCATTCGAGAGCTGCTCTTGTTCGCTATAGCCAACATACAGCTTGTCACCATGTCTGAGGTTGACTTGCTTCAAAGTTACATTGGGAATATCCGCTAACCGTCGTTCTCTGTCCGGCGCCGGAGTCGAACTCACAGGCTTGTTACTAAGGACGATGGAGGAGGAATCGGTGTTTGGAGGTAAGTTGTCGAGAATTTTGATAGACAGTGAGGCAAACGAATCAGTGGGCTCTGCATTCAGGCGGAAATTGCCGTTCTTTGATTCGAAGCGGAGCAACATGGTCGACGAGGCTTGGTGTGATCAGTCTGAAACGGTATCTAGAAGAGGATCAAGAGAATTGTGTAGGTTTGACCATAATGCGTATGGATAGAGGAAGGAATGCTGAGAAGAGCGAATGTCAATGGATCATGGCGTGATTAATTAGGTAGAAAGTGAAGGAAGGTTGGAGACAAAAGCGACTTGTTAGCTAAAAGCACAATGTAGTGACCGTCGACTTTTTCAAATGTGCTCACCTTGTTTATGTGTCAGTCATTGTAGAGACGTTCACCATAAAACGTGTCTTGCGATTCTCACAAACGCGCTGTGCAAAGTTGCAGGCATCATGAGTCCAACGTCATGCTACCCATTACCTAGGTGTTGCTAGACCCTCTGTTCGGATTAATTCTATGCCGAAGGAAGCGAACATTCGAATCAACTACTGTACTGTATACACACCCTTAGCACTAACATTGAGAAGCTTACCTACTGTACTGAAGTACTATCTCGCAGCACCATCGCCTTTTTGGTCCTTTGACTCAAGGAAAAATACCCCATTCAGCTCTCTTTTGAGATCGACATGAAGTGCCCTCGACTCACTGAAGAACACTCGACGAGCTTTTCCCGTCGACACTTTGCTACATTTGAACTCAGGAGGTTATTCATGCAGTTAAGCGGTGCCTGAGGTCCTCTCTTGTCGATTTTCTCGCCGCACCAAGCAGATGTAGTGTGTAAGCGAATTACGCGGAGCTAACACAATAGGTATCATCAATGCATTCGTGACTTTGACGCCCACAGCCATGAAGAAGAGCCATCTCAACTACAACATACGATAGTCTTGTCTTGGTTGTTCCCTACGCAGACCATTGACGACTCATAGTCTAGACCGGTCTCATCCTTTCCGATTTCAGATCTAGATCTCTGGTGCTGCTTGAAAATATCAAAGCTCTATAGTCCACGTCAGTTGAAGACGAGTGTGACCTCGCAATCAACGATACCTACAGTATGTACAGATGTGGCATCCTGTGAAACTGCTCAAACATTCACTCCTCCATCCGAGTCACTCGTCAACGTGCTATCAGTACTGGACATCTGTTGGGAACTTTGATGTGCCATTTCGACTACTTCTCTAGTATGATCATCGATGGGTGGTTGCCCATACATTCAGTTCACTAACTTCAGGTCATCCTCAACATCTGTGATATTTAGCAAGCCGTCCGAGTTTCAAGCTTCTTAACCTTATCCTATCGTTCTTGTGTCACTATCTAGTTGGCTTCTCAAATCTATGCTTCGCTCATTTATCCTTCGTTAGCGTCTTATTAGCGTCTTTTGCTCAGCTGGAAGGTCTTCTATGCCTATTATTATAGTCAACCTATGAAGAAACCTCAAAATGCTACCATAAAACCTCCACTGCATAGAGCACTCGGTAGTTCCCTAAGATGCTCATTGGCAGAACTTTTCTTTTGAGTGGAAAACACTGGCTCAAGTACTTGGCTGTTGCTGCGACCTATCCTACCAAGGTCTTGGAAGACATCCAACATCACCATTGAGGACAGTCAAGCCGAGTGCTGGCTAATTCCAAGCAACCACTTTGACTTTGGGAAGGCAAGGCTCTGTAGCCTGCAAAGAACTTGTTGGAGATGGCTGTGCCGCCATGTCAACGTGGGTACTGCGCATCTTTCTCGCTTTTACCCACGTAGATGGTACCCTACAGTGTGAGTTCAGCAGCTCCAAGCTCTCTGCATTCTCGAGAACCTTAGAGCAGCTATATTCGAGGTCACAATGTTACGTTCTGCTTGCTTTCAAATGCGCTTGAGGAAAGACTAATCCAACACTGCTAACCGTTGAATACAACAAGACTAGTAAAGCTGCAAAAACTGTGGCTTGTGATCCGCTGCGAAGATGGGTAGGTATATATCGGTCATCAGCTTGGGCTGCAGCTGCGGCACCTCGTTCCAAGGCGTAGTGCTAAGGACATCAAACACGCTTCGAAGTACACGGAAACCACAGAGATCATTTGACAATGGCCACCATGATCTTCACCTCCTTTAATACCTCCACCGACAGGTCATATACTGAAACGTCAGAACAGATCAGGCCAGTGTCTTTCACCGGGACGATTGTCTGCAATGCAAGACTCGTCATTAGTTCTATCCTAACCCTTACATTCTTCTATCAATTCGTGATCCGCTATCTCATCCTTCACCACCGACCTCCAAAAGGCCTGAAACTCATACCAGGTCCCATCTCCACAATCCCCTTCCTCGGCAGACTACATGGCATTAACACCTCTCACCCATGGTTGACGATGCACGCCTTTTCCAACCAGTACAACAAACTCTTCCGTCTCACAGCATATGGCGAAATGCATATCTGGATTGGCGACGCCAAGATCGCTAAAGACCTCATCGTCAATCGAGCCGCAAAATATTCCAGCCGTCCAGAAATTGCAGCAATGCCTGGCGCCGACAAAGGTGGCCGTTATATGGCACTGAGCCAGTTTGATGACCACTGGCGTATACAAAGACGTTTTGCACATACAGTCATAATGGCATCGCACACGAATTCGTACTATGGACTGCTAGAACCCGAAGCGATTCGTCTCCTGTACAGTCTCATAATCAACCCGAGAGACCACTATGCGCAGACAGAGGTCTTTACGTCGCGCGTAAGTACTCGCCTCTGCTATGGCTCCGCCAAGACCGCCGCGCGACATTGCAGGAATTCATCAGAACTCACCCTACAGCTTTCGCCTACTAATGCCGGTCCAGCGACGCATATATTCCCTTTTCTCATGTACTTTCCCGAATGGCTGGTACCAAGCAAGCGTGCAATCCGCGAGCAACAAGATAGGGAACATGAGCTTTGGACAGGCGATTTGGCCCGAGTAAAATCCGAGCTTGCGAACGGCACGGCTGCAGCACACTCCTATGCAAGAACGTACTTGGAGCGGATGCAGGCCGCCAAATCCTCATCAACCGACATCAAGGACTTCGGATTCGACGAAGCCGAGGCAGCTAACGCTCTCGGTATTATCTGCACCATGGCTGTCTTCACAGTCGCCGGAATGATACACAATTTTTGGCTCATGATGACAGTGCATCCGGCGTGGCAGGCGAGAGTTCGAGAAGAGATCGATCGCGTTGTGGGCTCGGACCGGATCGTGGACATGGCTGACTCACCCAATCTGCCAGTCCTGCGTGCAGTAATCCGAGAATGCCTACGATGGAAACCACCCGCTCCACTTGGTGTACCCCACCTGGTGACCGAGGATGATGAGTACAACGGGTATCATATCCCCAAGGGTAGTGTCGTGCACGTTATCGAGCAAGCCTTGACCCGTGATCCAGAGCTCTACCCAGACGGCGACAGCTTCAGACCTGAAAGATGGCTCGAGAAGGAATGGCCGACTTATCAGGAGCCGTTGACTGTGTATCCAAGGTTGAAGGGGGCGTCTGGTTTCGGCTGGGGTAAAAGAGCTTGTGACGGAACTGAGCAAGCTCAGGCAGAGTTAGTGGTTGCGTGTGGCAGCCTGATATGGGGGTTTGAGATGCATCCAGACATAGATCCAAAGACTGGGGAGCAGGTATGGCCGGATCCTTTCAACAGGAGCTCGAATGTTTTCGGCGGACCGAATCCATTTGAATTCGATCTCAGGGTTAGAGAGGGGAGGGCTGAGAGGATAAGGAACATGTTTGAACAGATCAAAAGTCAGCTGTGATGAGAAACGAGCTTTTGATGGTACATTAGCAGGCAGTGTGAGCATTCTGTATAGTATGAATCATGAATAGCGTATCCTAAGAGTATAGCACAAGCATCAATCAAGATCAGCTTGTTCCATAAAACTTTTCCTGTGGTCATATACACCGACAGTATCTCAGGCTATCCATGCTACGCAATTCTGGTATAGCTAGCTGCCGTTTTGTGGACAACTGCACCGGGCAGCGAAACCGCCAGTACTCTATGCACGTTTTCCATGAACCGCGACAAAGAGTGAGTGTGGACTCGGCTGTGCTTGGGGCGTGCACGAAACCATCCGGCATAGTATCTCATGCACGCGAACGTCCGGGAAGGACATGTCATAGACCGTACCATATCGTAGCTAAGAAGAAAGTCTTTGCTTGCTTCGGATTGGATCGAGATCGGTGAATCTCCTAGGCCCTCGGGCCATGAGGATTACAGCTGTTGTGTTGTGCAACACAACTGGTCAGCTGTCCTTGTCATACAGATATAAGACCTGTGCCTGGCCACGATTGCGAGACGAGAAATCCGCAGCAATTTTGCGAAGCAACTTCGGGTTGTTATCCGAGGTAGCTGGACCCTCTCGGCAAACCTGCTACCGACAGATTCAATCATGTTCATTACAAGTACCGAGATTTCACCTTTCATTCAATGCTTGTCGATTTCTAATCAGTTTTATCGAAGCTCGACAGTGATCATATTTCTGCATCACAAAGCAATATGCGGCCCGAGAATTCTGAAGCCCTGAGTTTCTATCCAATGGGTTGTTCGCGGGACATTGCGTGACGTGGAGCTTCTTATGCTCTGTTTACCATGACGTCTCTACTCGGTAGATGTTAATTTTTCGATTGACTTTCGAGAGTTTTCGAGACGCCATAACCGTTGGTGTACGAGATTTCAGAGAATGAAGGTGGGCCTTCTGACAAACCGTCATGATACCTTGCTCAACATGCGGCTTTCAGGCGAAACGTACAGGTAGGAAGGAGAAGTATATCATAACTGCAGTATCCCAAACTTCGCAACAGTTGTTTTTATTCATCTAATCACTACCTGTTGCATTGCTTACGTACCTCAAATCGCAACCACACTATACTAGTCACAATGTCTGCACGATATCAAACGGAAAAGGTCGATGCCTCGCCGCTGGGCAAGCCTCTTCATTTCGAGTTCGCCAACCGCACGGCGAAGAACAGATTCCTGAAGGCCGCCATGACCGAGCGTCTCTCTAGCTGGGACTCTAAGGACTTCCCCAAACGAGGTGTACCATCAAAAGAGTTGATCAACGTATACCGGAGATGGGGTGAGGGTGAATTCGGTGTCATCCTTACCGGCAATCTCATGATGGAGTACGACCAGCTTGAGGCTCCTGGAAACCCCATAATTCCCCATGATGCTCCGTTCTCCGGCCCTCGATTTGAAGCTTTCAAAGAGATGGGTGAGGTCAGCAAAGCCCATGGTTCTCTAATCGTTGGCCAGGTGTCGCACCCAGGTCGACAGGTTGAGCAACGTGTAAACCACCATCCAGTCTCCGCCTCCGATATTCAGCTTGAGGGCGAAGTATTAGGCATGCATTTTGCCAAGCCACGCGCTGCTACGGAGGAAGATATTGCAGCCATCAAACGTGGTTTCGTGCACGCTGCAGAATACCTTCACAAAGCTGGCTACGACGGTATCCAATTGCATGGCGCACACGGTTATCTTCTGGCTCAGTTCCTTTCACAGACCACCAATAAGCGAACCGACAAGTACGGCGGTAGTCTCCAGAATCGAGCTCGATTGGTTACTGAAATTGCAGACGAGATTCGAGAAAAAGTACCTACAAGTTCTGGCTTCATAGTTGGCATTAAGATCAATAGTGTCGAGTTTCAAAAGTCTGGTTTCAGCCCTGAGGAAGCTAAGGAGCTGGTCTCTTTGCTCGAGAGCCACAAGTTCGACTTCGTGGAGCTATCAGGTGGCACTTATGAATCGCTCGCTTTCCAACACAAGCGCGAAAGTACCAAGCAACGAGAATCGTTCTTCATTGAGTTCGCCGAGGACATCACACCAGGCCTCAAGCACACAAAATCTTATGTCACTGGCGGTCTGAAAACAGTAGGTGCTATGGTGAAAGCGCTTAACACG
>Ga0181469_100999_pt1 | contig 10733 bp, 5 predicted proteins | sample InSIn2SAF170_2_FD_119081 | JGI IMG/M metagenome (GOLD analysis project Ga0181469, IMG submission 119081) | Clean room microbial communities from NASA Spacecraft Assembly Facility at Jet Propulsion Laboratory, Pasadena, California, USA -... ... | reverse complement strand
GGGAGCCTCCAAATGAAAAAAAATCAGCATTCTTGGATTTGGCATGGAAAAATATGCTTTCCTACAAATGGCCAAGAAATTTGGACAGGTTTTTAGCCCTCAAAAAGGTCAAAAACACTCAAAAAATGACCTCACTGCCCCTATTTTGACACAAAAGAAGCACTGTTGGGAGAACTAACTTTTGGAGGGGAAAATGGAGGAAAAATTGAGAAGTTCTACTTAGGTTGGAAAGTATACAGGAATACCTTTCCAACAAGCACACTTGGAGTGAATGTGGACACCCAGGAAAGCCTTCAAAAGTGGGTCCAAATAGGCACTACGCATAGAGAATCAGGCGCGGTGCATAGAGGAAATTTGGCCCAGTTTGACCAGGAATGCTCTGTTTTCTGCCTAGCTTTTGCTAGTTTGACTTTTTCACATGCTTGATTTCAATTTTGCGATGTAATTTAATGTAAATTTATGGATCATGATGTAAATATGTCAAATTTTCACTTATGGAGGTAGATTCATTGGTTATAATGTTGTTTGAAACTAAATGAATCAGTTCCCTAGTTTCTAGAGGCATGTTGTTCCACTGCCTGATTTCTAGTTCTTAGTTTAGAATTAGTTGGAGTAGCACCTAAATTTGTGAGCTAGACCCCTAGAGGCTAGGATGAGTTATGCTTTGTCTATATCTTGTGATCTTTCAGTGATTAGCATGGTTGGACTCTTGAGAAAGCATTGAGCTTCATTGTACATTCATTTTCAGTATTTTGGCTAAGGAATTGAGACCAGGATTTGCAGCACTCTTTGGGATTCATGTGGAAATTTGTCTTGGTACAATGCTTCTCTTTGTGATTGTGAATTTGTTTATTTGATTTCATTATCTATCTTATTTCTTATGAACTAAACAAACAAGAGTGTAAGTAGAATTCATTGAAAGTGCAATGCTCTACTTGAAGTTTTCTTTAGTTATTTGATATTTTCAGCTGTTTGGGGAGGATTCATGATTACCCTTGCCCTATTCAACACCTCACCTATCTTTTCCTTCCATATCACTAAAATTTAAGTGCTAAAACGATTGCATACCTTGCCCCATCGAGATTTCTGCAGAACTGAGCCTCAATCCCTGCACCCCAAAATCTACCTTTCCCTCTGAGCCAAAAAAACACTATTTTATCAAATCAAATTCCCTTGCACTCATACCTAGCCTAAGATCAGAAGATATTTCAGTCATCTCAAGCCCCCATAGATCATAATTTGCTGAGATTGACCCGAAGAGAGCCCTCTCTTGACCTAGTAGGGCTAGCTACTAGTCTAAGCATGGTTTGAGGTTGGCCTTGGATCCTACCTTTTCAGCCTAAGGTAAATCTAGGCACTAACATGAGGAATGAGCTCTGTAGCATCTAGTTGATGAGTTTTGATAAAATTGAGGTTGAGATGTGCATGCCACAAATATAGGGAAAGCGACACTTGTTGGGAGGTTTCTAAAATGATCCTTGCATGTAACCTCCAACTCCCAAAAATAGATCCCTGAAACAAAGGATGCTTTTGCATGCTACCTTGGGAGAAGTAGTCCATGCATGCAAGTATGTTTTCCTTGGTCCTGAAGGGAACAAATCAACTCATATGCCCGTGCAAGAGGCTTCTCAACTACTGGGAGAAAATGCGCATTTCCGGCTGGGAGTTGGGCTGGTTGCTCAGAGGATTTACACAATTTCTAGGTAAAGCAGCTGACTGCTACCCATATTTGCGGAAATTCTGGGTTGAGAATCCCAGCTGGGAAGGATTGTGAAATTTTTTGGGTGAAGCTTTCTCAGCAGAATTGTGCAATTTTTGGTCTCAGCAAGTTGCCAGTCAGGATTGCATAATTTCTAGAGGGAAGGCTGGTTGCCCTTTAGATTTGTGCAAATTCTTGAAGGAGCTATTCAGTCTGTTGCTGGACCAAGTTTGAATGAATATCCTATGAGGGGAATGCATCAAGGTTTGATCAACATGCTTTCTTTTTGCAAGAAAATCACTTGAGCTTGTGTACTTGATGAAGCAAGACAAGGTACTGTGAAAGGTTGGTCGAGAGGCTCCAAAATGAAGCTAAGGAAAAATTTTGGAGGGTGGTTGTAGCTGCTAAAACAGTTGGTGAAACACTGGTAGAAATCTATCTCTCTGAATGGACCTTGTTCATGAAAAACAAGTATAACACCTCCGGAAGCATTGTTCAGTTCTCAGCTCATCTTGGTTTCACACTAGCTTGATTGTAAGATGTAGCATTTTCCAAGATCTTGGTCAATTGACACACATTCCAAGCCAAGGCAACATAGTTTTTTTGATTGGGGTTGAGGGGTATATTGGTGCACAAGCAGTATAGTCGTCAACGTCTTACTTTCATCTCTATTGTTGCTCTACTACCAAAAGGCCTAGACAATACCCCGGCGGAGTCACATAGGAACACAAGCATGGCTCTGATGCTAGCAAGCATGGTCAATACCCCGGCGGAGTTACTTGCATCACCTCTCTGCACAGGAAGCCTTTCTCTTCTTTCACCTTATTCATTTTCATTTTGAAGTTTTTCACTTTTCATTTTTTCATTTTGAATTTTTTCAACTGTGCATAGAACTTATTCATTTTAGAGGCGGAAGAGGGACCCTGACTTATTTACAGAAGAAGAGGTTGTTCCAGCAGAATCGTAGTTTATTATACCTATGACTTGCCTGTTACGGTTTTCCCCCTCACCTTACTCTACTGGACTAAGCTGACGAGGGCTAACCCGAAAACAACCGACGAGAGTAGGTGATACTAGTTAGTGCGCAAGTGTTGTGTTTTCACCAAGGTTCACCTCGAATAGTACATATTTTCCTTCGATGTATCATGGACCAAAAGTAACAAGTTCTTCATATAGAGGCAAGATGACAGATAACCAAGTAGTGATAGCTGCACAAGGCCTCTTGTACTTTACCCAGCTTGTTTCAAGAGGCATACATGGTTTCATGCGAAACTAACCTACGAACAAAACAAACAAATTAACAACAAGACAAAGTAGAAGTAGAAGAAAAAGCGAAATAAAAGTGAGTAAGAAAACAAGTAAGTAGACAAACAAACCAACAAAGCAAGTAAGCAAACAAGTATGCAAGCACATAGACTAAAAGAAAACACTACTCCTACTCCTAAGCTAATGGTGCATGGGCCATCTCACATGAAGTGATACTTCCAATGCAGCAATCAGCACATTGGTTGACCCATGTTGGTGAAAACATGGTTCACGAACAAGATAGCTATGTGAATCAGCAAACAAGAGAGATATAACAGTGAAGACAAACACAATCCGAGTTTACAAGTGACCATGGAAGAGAGATGAGTGAAAGTCCATGACATGCACTCTATGGAGCTGCCATGATGTTGTGTTAGACTACATGCATATGTTGAGTGTTTGCATTCTCTTGACTATGACATGCAAGAAAACGTGAGAAAGGTAGACCACTTATGTTGTGCATGTGTGCTTGCCGTGTAAGGTTTCTCCAATGCATGAGCGATGGGATTGTGATGTTCGAGTGGAGAAAGAAAAATCTAGGTGTTTGGATGATCTTCAATGCAAAGCAGAGAGTGATGAGGAGCCTTGAGTGTTTCAACAATTTCCTGACCAGAAGTAAAACCAACCTCACGACAGTGAGGGCATGAAATAACCATCATCTCGGGCTAAAGTGCCTCGACAATCTATGGGGTTTTGAATTCATTGACATATAGATCATTTTAGACCAGTGTCTTATATAGATTAACAACGATTGAATCAACATCGTGATCACATGAAGAAGTGGAGAGATCAAGACAACCAAGATTAGAAAATTTAGGATGTTTGTTGGCATCCTCATGATTTGATGAATCGGGTAGAGGGGTAGATGAGAAGTAAATATGTTCACCCTCTATGTTTTCACAAATGACAGATGACAGATTGGATGGATTTCTGGAGGATGATGTGTCCTCTCTGCACTATGATGACAGACTGATATTTGATGTGTCCTGTGAATGATTGGAAGTAGAAACATTCGGTAATGGGTTTTCATAGGGGGAATTAGCAGTTGTAGAATCACAAGGGTTGTCAGGATGAAGTGGATGAGGCACAACTCGAAGGGAGTCATCATTCACCATGGGTTCTTCTTTAGATTCCTGCACACACTTATCATGAATGATGGCATAGGTTGGCCACACAACACCAACTCCCTCGACAATTTGATCCTCGTTCAACACAAGTGAGGAGTACAGAATCAAAAAACACAAGATAGTACAATCTAGAGGATCAACAGAACACAAGGAAGGAGGTCAAGGGAATGAATCCACGTGAAAACCAACAGGCTGGGAGGATGTGACAGTTCAATAGATCTGTGTGCATGATCTCCCACATCACTCCGTAGTGGTGGAGTTGTTTGATGAGGTGGAGGGGGATAGTTACTTGTGACAATGAATGTTCCTACTCATGATTGCGCATATCCATGACTGGAGTATGAGTGTGATTTGAGTGATTTCAAGAATTGCGGATTTTCATATATGTAAAGAAGATACTCAAATCTCCCATCGAGAAATTCCCAATCAATATCATTTTCGGGGAATCAATATGCAAGATTACAAAAGTGTGTGTGAAACTATTCAATGAATTCATCAGGTGCTTTTCATAATTTCTTGATTTCTTTGTTGAGTGCTTTACAGTTAGAGTGATTGAAAGCATAGTCTATCTCTCTGGCCAGATGAGCAAGAGAATGAATAGATTTTTTGGGCATCATGGCACACTAGTGCATTGGATGCCCCCGAAGCATGCAAACGAACAACAAGTAGCTCACGTATTCTTCAAAGAATCCATGTCTTTTGCATGAGCCTACAACATTGACTACATGCCTAACCAAATGTACGTGGCGTCCACCATCGTATGTTTTATGAGACAACTTATCCAAGAGATTTTCTAAGATAATGAAGTCATTTCCATAAGACATGCACTCCAGAAGAGCAATGCATTAGTTAGTCATGATAGATATGTAGAGATTCAAAATTGATGTGAGGACTCAACTTGTCATCTGGCTCTTCTTCTAGCACTAGAATGTTGACAATGCTAGACCCACCAACATGTAAGGAGATCTCCTCGGTAGGAAGTCCCAATTAGACCTCAGACCATTTGGTGTAGGAGTCCTAGCTGTGGGTTGTATGGTAATGCCTTGACCGCGACTTCGCACAGAGAGAAGTAAGATAACTCTATTGGTAGCAAGGGTGCGATAGTTGCAACAAGCCAAGGAAGGTGCATGAGAGGTTCTAACACATGGGGGTTGAGATGAGTGAACCCCTTGGAAACCTATAATAGTACGCAGCTTGGAAGGGAACACATGAGCGAAGATGCATCACAAGCTAGAAAGCAAGTTAGAAAGGAATCTAAAGTGATGGTTAAACCAACATCACATTTCAGAAAGATTCATACATACTTATACAGAATAGTCTATACATGCATGCGTAAGCAAACCAATACATATATCATTTAGAGTAAATCAAATAACATAGAATAAAATACAACATATGCATGGAAAATGTTGGCTCCTGTTATATTAAGAAGTGTAAGTTCCATTCATACAATACATCCATGTCCAATCACTAGTTCTAATAGTGGAACGTTATAGCCACAACTACCTGCTCCTCAAAAGAGATGTACTAGCTCTCCGCAACGGAGAAGCCAAGGCTCATTACAATACTATCCAAGCTCTCTCCAAGATACTCTTATTAGAAGCTTGGATGATGAAAAGCCTTTACAATGAGTTATGAGGTTCTATTTATAGCAAAGGGTGGGGTGACCCTTGACATTCCCCTTTGTGACAGTTCAACTACCCTCATGATTCTTCATCTACTCTATGATTGTTACATCCAACTATCGACACTTGAACTTCCACTTGACAAGACATTACATTACAATCCACATGTGCTCATGTGAGACAAAATGGCTTGAGCAAGCCATGCAAGACATCACTAACAATCGATCCATTATGGTGAGACCAACTCTTTGACATGCTTGTGATGGTGAAGGTGGTGAGCTAGTGCCAATCTTGGTCATCCGTGATGGTGTGCATGCACTCCATGGTGACATCTTGCTTAAGTGAATCCTTGCCTCCATTGCATCCGAGTGCATTGGTATGGCTCCTCCACTGACTCATCTGCTAACTTGCATGTGGTCTTCTTGGGTGCGGTTAAACTAGAAATAAACTGATGCATAGTGTTCATGTTGATCTTCCAATGTGTGCTAGTGGTCATGCGCATCAATTGTCAATGACATGCTCAACTCCATTTGGGCTTGCTTCTTATCTTCGCCTTGGTGAGTGTGCTGAATTGGTTGGATCGCCTACGTGTGCACAATGACATGCATGCTGTTGAATCCCTTGCATGCAATAAAAAACACTTCTCACCATGTCTACTCTGTGTCAGCTACTGGGATGGATCTATAACTTGTATGGGAGTAGTTTGATCTGTGATTGCATGTTGCACCCCCTGTTGTTCCTGTTCCTGCTACAACTCATTCACTTATCTGTGCAGCTCGTGTTCTACCTTGAGTTGATGCTTCAACACATGCAACTCCTTATTTGTTCCATTATTTGTCTTCATGTGATCTTCATGCCGCAACACCACCTCATAACCTAAGTCTCCAAAGTTTCTTTCATCATCAATGGATTTGCTTAAGCTTGCAACTTTGTTCCGCCTCCATGTTGTCAACAACCCTCCTCTTGCATTTGTTGCATCCAATATGCTACCTTTAGCTTTTGTTCATGGTGTTTCTTATTGTGATGCTACTGGAGGCATATCTTTATGTCCTTTTCTATGAACAACTTGATGTCTTCATGGGTAGGTAGGTCCATAGACACTTGATCAACTACATCCCCAAGTGTGCTCTGAATGGTGTCTTTGACTCTGCTCTCTTGAAACCATTGTACATGTACTGCTGAGAGGAAGATGAACACCTGCTATACCTGGAGACATGGCAATGCTCATGGTAAGCAATCTGTCAGTTGAAAACCAAAATGAACTTGAGAACTGACTTGCAACATACCTATGTGACTGATCATGAAAGTTGTACAATTTCCACACGGATTTCACGAGACTAACTGCCAAGACTATGCAATGCACATTCTAGGTTGCTGGGAGGCTAACTTACTACTGGAACTGTGGAATGCATAGTCCAGTCTGGCTACTAACTACTGGAGTTGAAAAATGTGCAATCTCAGCTGGAAATGGTTGCACGTTCAGTGACTGCATTGCGCAATTTTCTAGGCCAGCAGTCATTGTCCCTAAAAATTAAGCAATGCAAGACTTGAGGATAGTCATTGGGAAGAAATGCACATTTCCTGAGAGGAAGAGAGATCCTTCCCTCTCAGGATTGTGCAATGCTATCTTGGTGAGGCGGAGTTCAGGCCAAGGCTGCCCAGACTCGCCGATAGGCAACTGAAAGCGAAAGTGAATGTGGATGCATGGCGATGCTGAGTGTAAGCATAAGTGAATGATCATGCATGAAAATGGTGAACGACAGATTCAAAAAATAGAACAACATGCATGTGAGTGAGGTGAGTCACTAAATCGGTGACCATTCGTGAAAAACAATTTCATGCATGCGACAGTAGTGAGATGTTAATGAAAACTAAAACAGTTCTTGTACAAGCTAGTATGTACAAAAAAGACAACAACCACTCATTGAAATCAAGTAGACAACATTCATATGAAGAGAAGCACAAAAAGTTCCAGAAATGCAACGCAAGACATGGAAAGCAAGATTACCCCAAAACAACTGAGTTGAATGTGCCAATAGCTCCTAGATCTGATGTGGGATGTCAGAATTGCAAGGTTGATGTGAGGAATGAGATTTGCAGCGTTCGATTGATGATTTTTGATAAAATCAAGGTTGTGACATGCATGCCAAAAATCTAGGGAAAGTGATACTTGGTGGAAGTTTTCTAAAATGATCCTTGCATGTAACCTCCAACTGCCAAAAATAGATCCTTGAAATAAGGGATGCCTTTGCATGCTACCTTGGGAGAAGTAGCCCATGCATGCAAGTCTATTTTCTTTAGTCCCAAAGGGAGTCAATCAACTCATCTAGATATGCAAGAGGCTACTCAACTACTAGGAGAAAATGCACATTTTTGGTTGGGAGTTGGGCTAGCTACTCGAAAGATTTGCACAATTTCTAGGTAGAGCAGCTGTTTTCTACCTAGATTTTCACAAATTCTGGGCTAAGAAGCCCAGCTGAGAAGGATTGCATAATTTTATGGGTGAAGCTCGATCATCATAATTACTCAATTAAGGGGCCCAGTAGGCTTCTAGTCAGGATTGCACAATTTCTGGAGGGAAGGCTGGTTTCCCTCCAGATTTGCACAAATTCTTGAAGGAGTTTTTCAACCTACTGCTGGACCAAGCCTGGATGAACAACCTGTGAGGGGAATGCATCAAGGTTTGATCATCAGGATGTATTTCTGCAAGAAAATCACTAGTGCTTGTGTATTTGACGAAGCAAGACAAGGTGTTGTGAAAGGTTGCTAGGGAGGCTCCAAAATGAAGCTACGGAAAAATTTTGGAAGGTGGTTGCAGCCACTACAACACCAACATAACACTCTCACGTGATGACAGCTAGAGCCAAGGAAAATATTTAAGATAATGGCAACTGGGCCATCGTACCAAATGGTACTCCTACACGAAATGGTGTGAGGTCTAGTTGGGACTTCATATGAGGGAGATCCCCTTTGTTGGCGGGTCTAACACCATCAACAAATTATTATGTTTAATATAATGGAAATTGTATGCTTGTAATGCAAGTAACATAACGACCTATCCGAGAAGGATAAATGATGGTTGTAGAGTTGAAAATCCTAGGGACAAGGCCTTTATGGTGACATTGGAACCCTGTGACATACATTAATCACCATGTGTTATGTTATGAAAAATGTATTGTACTATTTAGAGAAATCAAAAGGGATGCCTTGGTTTTAAGATTCCATAACTCTTCCTATGCAAGGAATCCTTGCCAAGGAATGAATGACCTAAGGGACTAGGGAGAAAGAGAAGGAGATGCCTGAACTTGGAAGGTGTGTGACTTCAAGGAAATGGAGACTTGAATGAAATGGTTTTCAAAGACTCATGTACACACTTATTAGGATCATGATTGCATTAGATGTGTCCAAGAAAACAATGAGTTGAAACTATTTCCTATGGAACTTGTTGAAGGTGTTGGACCCGCCAACATGTCAAGGAATCTCCCAGTAAAAATTCTCAACTAGACCTCAAACCATTTAGAGTAGGAGTCCTAGCAGTGGGTAGTAAAGTAATGCCTTGACCACGATAGCGCAGAGTGGTATGTATGATAACTCTATCGGAAGAAGGTGTGTGACATTGCAATGCGTCAAGTGAGATGCATGGGGGGTTCTGATACATAGAGGGGGAAGGGAAGTGTGTCCCTTAGAAGCTTCTATTAGTAAGAAACCTGAAGGAACACACAAGTGAAATGACATCACAAGCTAGAAGCAGAGTAGTCCACAATCCAAAGTGACGGGTTATCACAACAACACATCTTCAACAAGATTCATACAATCACATGCAAAATAGTTCATACACAAATATGTAAATGAAATAACATACATTGCTAAAGTAACTAGAATAGTCAAACTACAATAACAACATATGCATGAAAATGTGTTGGCTCAATTATATTATTAACTGAAAGTTCCATCCATACATACACCATTGATATCCACTAGCCCCAATAGTGTAACATTATAGTCAACACCACCTTCTCCTCCAAAGAGATGTACTCACTCTACACTGTGGAGAAGCCAAGGCTCATCACAATACTCTCTAGGCCTTCTCTATGCAATGCCTAGCCAAAATCTTGGCACCCAAAAGCCTGTACTATGTGTTATGAGGTTCTATCTATAACAAAGGGTAGGGTTACCCTTGACATTCCCCTTTGACTCTTGGACTACCTCCATGACTCTTCACATTACATAGTAACTATTCACATTCCACTAATGACACATGGAATTTCACTTACAATATATCTACAAATAATAATACAATTTCCATATATACCCATGTGGGACAAAATAGGCTTGATTGAGCCTAACAAGACAAACAAAATCACTTGGGGTCTTAGGGAAACACCAACTCGGAAACATTCTCTTGATGGTCTTTGGTGACGAACTAATACTAAGCTTGGTACTATGCTATTGTCTCCCCATATTGTTTGGTGATGTCTTTCTTGAAGCGGACTCTTGTCTCGATGGCTTCTAGCTATATGGTTATGAAACCTCTATCCAGCTCATCTTGAAGCATGTGCAAAATTGTCCTAAGTGTGGTTGGACCACCAATTTACTTTTGCATGTTCTCTGTTGTTAGTCGAAGGTCATCTTTGGTGGCCTCGTGCATTATTTGCTCTATGTACCAACCTCCAACAAGAATTGGTTCTTCTTTATGTATTGAGTGAGGGTTCTGATTGAAGGGATCTTTTGTATCCTCACTATGACGTCCAGACTTTTGAACAACCATGTATAGGAAGACTTAACACTGGTGATGAGCGGAGGGAGCTGCTCATAATTCTAGATCAATATCTGAATCCATGCTTTGTCTAGCTCTTCTTGCAACTTGACTATCTTCTACAAGTAAAGTGGGGCTCTCTTGTACCTCATTGTCCGTTCATGTACATATGTAATAGCATTGTGGATGTCTTTGAGATTTTGGGTAGGCATTGCATAGAG
>Ga0181469_100997_pt1 | contig 10739 bp, 19 predicted proteins | sample InSIn2SAF170_2_FD_119081 | JGI IMG/M metagenome (GOLD analysis project Ga0181469, IMG submission 119081) | Clean room microbial communities from NASA Spacecraft Assembly Facility at Jet Propulsion Laboratory, Pasadena, California, USA -... ... | reverse complement strand
AGGCTCGTAATGCTGCCGGTCAATATTTTTCCTCTTGGTCCATGGTTCCCCAATGTTTGGTATGTTGGTTGCCAAGAAGACAGATTCTGGTGTAAGTGTGAAGGTGACACCGGCTAAGGTAGCTTGATCTCCATGTAAATGCAGCACAAATAGACGAGCCAACTCATGATGAAATTGAACATTAGCCACGTTTTCAGAAAACTCATAACATGACTGATGCTGGAAACAAAACATGGCAAGAGGGCAGGCCTGTAATTCAGTGAGGGTGATTGGTTCTTCTCTGATATGTCTGCCACCTCTATGAGGCCTTCGGGGTGCATGTTCCTCCATGGGTGAGTCACTTTGGGTTTCCATTTCATAATCAAATGAATGCTCAGATGCCATGGCTGATGTACAAAATTCCTTGAAGAAAAATATGCTGATGTATATAAACTGTGCTGGACTACTCCTTTGTGATGAGTTTAATTTTTTCCACCAAGGGGAAAACAAATGACACAAGTGAATGTTAGGAAGGGGAAAAAATAGTAAGGGATTAGGGACTATCGGGATAGATTTGTTAGGGAAATATGAGAGAGGATTTAGGATTTGTGTGTGGGATTTATGTGTGGGAATAGGGTTTAGGGTTCAATATTTAAAAGTTTGGGAAAGGGAATTTGGGATAGGGGTTTAGTAATTTTAGGGGATAGGGAACAATGAAGTCAAGGAACAAATGGAATCATACCAAACATTGGGGAACCATGGACCAAGAGGAAAAATATTGACCGGCAGCATTACGAGCCATACATTAAAACCAGTTTCTTGAGGTAGCTCAAGAGAGTGTTTCCATTCCGATATCTTAAAGACGAATATGCTCCACTAATGAAATTAATCATGAAATATTTCAGCTGTGAGGGATGGTTCTCTCGTCTATATGCTTATCACATTAGGTTTCTCATGCATTTCACAAGGGTACGGATGATGAACATTCTCTATTTCATTTTGCGGAACATAGAGAGGATGACCACCCTTGTGCAGCAGAAAACCCCTCAGCAGCAACTTAACAATGTTTATCATTTTGCTCTCATCAAGATTTTGGTGGTTCATCAGCTTGGATTGCAGGGCATCACTTGGGATGATTTCATCTCTCGTGACTTCTTCAGAGCTTCACAGGGATTATCATAGGTTAAGGATGAGATAGGTGGACCTTCTCATCAGTATGAGCACCATGAGACCGCTAGTGTGCCGGTATTCATCACATATCAGAGGGGCACTAGACATTTGTTTGCAGCAGCGAAGCGAGTGTTATCTCCACCCGGTGTGGAAGGGGCCTCGTTTCCGACATCAGCACCATAGATACAGGACAAAGGCAAGAGGCCAATGTAGGATGAGGGGCCTTCAGGTGAACAAGAGACCGACTTCATTCTCATTCATGATGATGATACAGATACGGGCCCACAAAGTGCACATCTTAGAGAGATCATTCAAGAGCAGCAAATAGAGATCAAAGCCTTATCCCTTGACTTGGAGAGGGCTAAGTGGACTATGAAATACTTGGAGTAGAGGAACATACAACTTGAAGATTAGCAAGCAATCATGGAGTTACAAAACATCTGCGAGAATCGCCAAGCTGCACAAAGGAGAAGAATTGAGCTCACTTCATTGGAGCAAGAGATTAATGATGATTGGGAGTCTAATATCGAGAGAGTTAACATCCACTTAGAGAAACTATTGGACAAGGCTGATAAGGACCATGCATTACTGAGACACATGGCTTTCCACTACATGGCACATAACAAGTTCTGCAAGGCACAAATCAGGAACTTAAAGTCAAAATTAAAGAAGGCAATATGGAAGAAAAAGAGGCAAAAGGAGCTTGATCATATTTAGATATTGGCCTAAGCCTCTTTATCCTAGCATGACACTTAATGAAGAAGCTCCAGCCCAAATTTCAAGAAATTTGGGGCATTTTTGGCATTTTGACAAATTTTGGCACTAAAAAACAGAGTTTTTCTCCCTGCGCCATGCCACGAGCGCGTGCTTTTGTTAGGGATCTCCAAATCACAAAAAGTTTTCTGGATTTTTCATGAAAAATCATGGTTTCTGGTGCATGGCCATGAAAATTTGGCAAGTTTTGAGTCCTCAGGAGGTAAAAAACACTAAAAAAATGACCTCACTACCCCTATTTTGACACACAGGAAGTAGTATTGGGAGATTGAAGTTTTGGAGGGGCAAATGACATCCAAAATTCAGAAATTCCACTTGGGTTAGAAAGTAGACAGGTAGAGATTTCCAACAAGAACACTTTTGCTCAATTTAAACTTCAGGAAGTGCCTCAAAATCAGCTTCAAAGTGGCATAACACATAGAGAATCAGGCGCAACACATAGAGGATTTTTGCCCTTTTTTTCACTGTTCAGCTCAATAATTCGCCCAGTTTTGACCAGTTTTGCTTCTTGATGTTATTCTTGAATTTTCATGATGTAATTTGATAACCATGATGTAATATTGGCACATTTTTACTTGTTCTAGAGGATTCATTCACTAAAAGGTGAAAATTGAATGAATGAATTAGTTTCGTAGCATATAGGGGTAAGTTGTTTGACTACCTAGATTTTAGTTCCTTGTTTAGAATTAGTTCAAATAGCTCCTAGAATGATGTGCTCGACCCATAGAGGCATGGGAATAGGTTTGGCTTGTCTATATTATGTAATTTCTAAGTCATTTTCAGGGTTGGACACTTGGGATTGCTTAGTACGTCATTGTACATTTCATTTCTGCAATTTTGGCAAAGGAAAGACTAGGGTTTTGCAGCATTTGTTGGGATCCATGTGGCTTTATGTTTTGATGGTGCGTTTCTCTTTGTATTTGTAAGTTCATTGACGTTATTGTGTATCATTTTCCCTTCTCTTGTCTTCTACAATTAAACAAAGAGTGATTAAGGTAGAATTCATGGATTGCTAAGCTCTCCCTAGATATTTTGTTTAATTCTTCATGTTTTCATCTGTTTGAGGAGGAATCTCGAGAATTTCTTGCCCTCCTTGGACCCTCACCGGTCTGGTCCACCCATTCATTCAAATCCAAAGCATCAAAACTATTGCCTAGCTTGCCCCTACCTGACCTCTGCAAAAATCTGGCCTCATCCTCGGACGCAAAATTTGCCTGTTCCTTTTTCCAACAAAACCCCCAAAAACTCAAATCATAACTTTTCACTTCATACCTAGCCTAAGATCAGTTGCTAAATTAGTCATCTCAAGCCCCATCGATTATCTTTCACTGAGATTGACCCGGAGAGAGCCCTCTCCTAACCTCGTAGGGCTAGCTATGAGGTTGAGCGTGGTTTGATGTGGACCTGGAACCTTGCCTTTTCAGCCTGAGGCAAATCTAGGATCTAACATCTCCAACTGTAGCATCAAATTTCTAATTGTAGCTTCATATATCTAACTATATCATCACATTTCTATTTATTGCCTCGTATCTTGAATTGTGGCATCACATTAATAAAAATGGTCTTCTATATTAAGATTTATGGAAGTCTTTCCATGATGATGTTGTATGAAACATTTTATAGATCTTTTGAGATGATAAAAATATATTTGAGAGATAGTGACCTATGTTGTAGGGTTGTGAAAATACACTATGATTGTAATCTTCAATAACAACATTAATCTAGGTGTCTGTTGATGTGCTCGAATTTGTCACCAACAGTCAAGTGGATCTCTCTGGTGTAGGTTCCCAACTAGAGCCTGTACTGGGTATGTTGGAGATCCCTTCCGATATGTGGGTCCGATTGCCGCTTAGTTTTGCAGAGCTAGCTTCAGATATAGGTGTGATATGAACTTAGTAGAAAGTGTGAGTTTTAAGAAACACAAGAGAATAATTGACAAGTATCCTATGTCATACATGTATACCATGAATAGCAAGAGATAAGCCACGCAGTCTCACATAAAGTTACTGTTAGCAGGAATTTAAACAAGACTTGTGCAAATTAAATAGATACTACTTAACAATTTCAAAATTAGTTCACAATAATCAACCATTTACCATCATACCAAAACATGCAGTCAAAAGAGAGATTATACTAACACCTAAGGAAATAGTTCATTAGCATGCGTATAGAGTGAAATAAACCAAATACCATTCATACATCGAAAAGCTATATTCGAGGTACGAAATAGCACATGGAGCAACTATACATCAAGAAGCTTTCGGGAACATTCGATCTGTCAAGTGTAGAAAATACTCATGGAACCAAAACATAGATATTTGAAGCATTCAATAGTGAAAATGTACAATTAACTCTTGTATTGACTAGAAGAATCACACTTCTCTTAAGCATTGTGTCTATTACTATCCAAAAGTACTTCCATAAAAAAATTCCTTTCAAATGAGACGTGAAGTTACATTTATAGGATGAGAGAGACCTTTGGTCTACTCTTGACTCTTGGACCTCCAAATGACCTTTCGGCAACTACATGTATCTTAGCATTCTAAGTGACCTTTCATGTTCATAGAGTATTTTGTGCTACCATAGCACACACACAAAAAAGGAAATGACTATCATCCTAGGTTACTAAGTTGTAGATGGTGAGTTTTGGGATGCTGAGCCTGAGCTTTTCGGTCATGTAAGTGTGCCATATGTTGTATTCTGCTGCGATGGGGGAGATTGGCGGTTGGCCTTCATCATGTCTGTGTAAGCATTCCAATGCATCCGGGATAAGAGTATTTCACTTGGCATGTATATGATTGTTTAGGGTGCCCAAATTGGTGTAGAGCCTTACTAGTTCCACAATGTAAGGCTTGATATTTTCCGTTGAGGCCGACATATCTCCTGTGCGGGTAGCTTGTCTATATGTTTCCAAAAATGCTTGCACCTCATTGTTGATCTCCTCATAGTTCTGTTTTGTTTGATTTCTCCTATAGAAGGGTACCTGTGCAGTTGGGTTACTAACTCCAAACTGCTGAACAATTGCTTGTAGGAAGCCAACATCCTTTCTGCATCTTTGACCAATTTATCCCTAGACTGCATTTTGATACGAAGTTGGACTCTGGTATTCTACATAGCAATCCAATCTTTCTTGGGTACTACTATCGAGGCTTCAGGGTACTTTTCAGACCACTCATGTATTTTATCTAGGGCGGTCATGGCCTCTTTGAGCATGGAAACCCTTTCCTTTGAGTGAGTCTAAATAGCCACTATGGGAGCTATAGTGTGGTGTAGTTTTTCCATCTCCTCATAAATTACAGCCATAGTCTCTCCTAGGATTTCTGTTTTTGATGCGACTATTGTTTGGAAATTAGCTGATCCTGTATGTAGCAAGCGAAGTGTCGCGATTTCCTCTTTTAAGTTCCTCTTCCATTATTTTGCTACACTGGCCCTTTTCTCAGATGCGTATAACCTATTTTTCAAATCTAAAATTTGTTGATTCATCTAGGCTACATTGTGTTCGATGGTAGCTATGAATGCTATACTGGAAGAGGCAATCATTAACAGGCTTGACATAATATTTGGCACGATGTCTATTGCCATAGTTACTAATAACGGGTCAGCTCGTTTCCTACTGCAAGATATCTTCCTCTCCTGTATAATCTCGAGGTTCACTTTGTCAAATGTGATCTTAGTTAGATCTAGAACCTCTTCCTCCTGATCTTCTGTAATGCATAGCTCTAGGAGGGGTAGGTGTCTGATAGTGAGGGGAGGAATGGGAGGTACATCAAAAGGAGGAAGCTCACTCTGTCCTAGGCTTGGGTCGACCACCGTGCTCATCTTTGCTTGTTCAACTGCTACTGTTTCCTTCTCCTTGTTTGCCCTGATCTCCCCTTCCTATTGTCTCTTTTCCATTTTTGTTAATTCCTATTGCCTTTCTAGCTCTTCATCCATGTTTTTTAGCTCCTGTTCTAACCTTTGTTGTTCCTCTTGTTTTCTCTTCGCAACTTCTTCTGCTAGTCTCTACTTTTCATCCTCTTCTTCCTTTCTTTTCTCTTCCTCATCTCGTGCTTTCTTTTCCTCTTCCTGCCTCCTTTCCTCGTCTTCCTACCTTTTCCTCTCTATCTCGACCTGGCTTTGAGTGTCGGGTTCCTGTGATTGCTTGCTTTCCAGTTCTCTATGTCTCTTCAGCTCTTGCTTCTTCCTTGCCAGTTTGGCATTTCTTTGTATGAGTGTAATTTCTTCTTCCTCGCTGTCACTTAGAGGATCTTTCACTTCTTCTCCTTTTCATTTCCCTGATGTTTCGGTTCCCTTTGGTGTTATTTCTCTGGGGTTTTCATCATCTTGGAAGTCATCAAGGAATTCATCTTCTATGGCTTGTTTCTCCTTGGGGTTGATCTCCGTGGTGGCATTATACCAGTTCCTAATTCCATCCTCGAGGTCCTTCCTAGTGTCGGTGTAAGGCCAACTAAATTTTTCCTTCTTACAGTGGGCAGCTACAATCTTTTCGGGGTCGTACGTTATGTAATTAAGGGTCACAAAATGACTTCCCTCAAGTTCTTCAGCTTCTGATTCCACCTACTTGAAGTTTTCTACTACGTATGCCCCAATAGTAAGAGGAAAAGGTGACCAAGGTTTCTTCTTACCTTTGTGTAGCACTTTTGAGAAACCATGTGTCATCTAGTGGCAGATCACTCGTAGAAGAGTCCCATCTATGGCGAACCTAGGTAGAGCGTGCGGAGGTCTGTGAGTACCAAACACCCTAACTACTGTCCCCTCATCGATAGGGAACCAGTGAGCTACTTTAACCACGGTCCTCATGGCTCTTTCGGACATGCAAGGTGGATCTTCCTCGAGCAAAAATTGGTATAATAGGATGATAAATGTTTCAGATATTATATCTAATGTGGCTCTATAAGCTATGTCCTAGAAAATGTTGTAGTGGTAGTGGACAGGTAGGGGTGCTGATGAGTCCCAATTATAGCTTTAGTGTTCAAAGTGGCACCTTGGACAAACAGTGTCAAGGAGGTACGAAAACATATAAAATTTTGGGGGTTGTTTAGGAGCTAGGCTTTGAGCGGCAGTTATGTTGGTTCTAAAAGATGATGACAAGATGCTCACCCAATTGAAAATAGTTCCCTGAGTGGTGATGGCATACATGAGTGGAACCCACGTGCCATAAAACACATCGCAGTCTCCCTCGCCATATGGTCGACACATCATTGCAACAATTAACTAATACTCCCTATGCAACCCTTCAGTATTGTATGCCTAACCTATCCTGACTTGGAACTTCACAGGTTCTTGCCACAAATTCCTCAAGATATTTTTTGTCAGGGTAGTGAATCCAGTGAGCCACTTGGTGTAAAAATCTGTTGCTTTTCAGAAAATTTATAGTAAGCGCTGATATTCAAGGAAGCAATGGTAGCTATAGGCACCCCATCATGACCCCTAATCATCCAGTCTTATGTTCTTGTGCACTGTAAAACCCATTCGATGACTTCAGCGCACAGGAATACTGGTGGATGAGCTACCACTTTATGTAACCTTGACTTTTTGATGTTGATATATACGTGAAAGTCCTCTTGTGTCTCCAAGATATCCCTCTTAGTGAATTCTTCATAGATTTCATACTAGGAGAGCATGATGGTCTTACTTATGTTGCACGCCATATTTGCGAAGACAGACAGTTTTTTCATCTGGATCTATTTCCCATGTCTCACTTCCCGATGCACCTTGAGCTATTCTAGTAGTTGGATGACCCATCTCGTCTTCAAAAGAGGAAATGGATATGCACTCGAGCTCAATGTCACCTGGCATGTCAAAAATGCAATCCCACGATGAGAGAGAGGGCATAACCATAAATTGAAAATACCAAAAGAAAACTTAGTTAGTGAAAGGGAGGTTGCGGGAAAGAGGGAGTCGCAACGTATCTGATGCGATAGTGTGATTGAGGCCATAGGTCAGGTGCAACCATGAGGTCGAGATGCAGAGGGGTAGACTATGGGTCACAATGGTAGGAGGTCATGGGGAGAAAGGAGTCGCGAGGTCACGGAGGTAGGAGGTCGTAGGGGATGGGGAGTTGCGGAGTCGCGGGCTAGGAAAGTCGCGAGGTTGCGAAGTTAGTAGGTCATGGGGAACGGGAAGTCATAGAGTCGTGGGAAAGGGAAATTGCAAGGTCGCGGAGACGCAGAGTCATGGCAGGGAGGATATCACGGTTGCAGGGCATGTTACTAAGGTTCAGATTGTCCCAGAGCAGGCCTCTAGATGACTTTGGGGGGACCTGGGTCACTTTTAAAAAGGTAAGACTTGGGTTTCTTGATCTAACCAGGAGGAACATGCGTAAGGAGGAGTGAAAGAGTAAGGGAAGGTCAGGGTGATTTATGGGGCACAACTGGGGAGGAGAGCTAAGTAATGAGCTAAACCCTAGGTTAGGAGGCAAGTTGGAGGTCAAGGGATGCAGTTTATGCCATTTGGAGAAAAATAATCATTGCAGGAGAGGTGACTGTTACTTACCGGAGTCGGATGCATGTGCAAAGTCGGTCAGAGGGATTTATGCCTTCTGGGGCAATCAACAGAGCTCTGTAAAATGTGACAAGGGTGCCCTCTTATTTATAAAATCATCGCACGTCTGGAGGTCTCATGGGTCATGAGGAGGTAAAGTGCGACCTTGCGACTCAGGAGTCGCAAAGTTGTGTTGAAAGATGTGAATCAGGAATGTGACCTTACGACCTTGCGAGTCGCATGGGCACTAAGTTGTGTTGGAAGATGTGAATCAATAATGTGACCTTGTGACCTTGCACCCTTGTGATTCATGGAGTCACATGGTTGCATGGAATATAGGTGGTTGGGAGTGTGACCTTGCGACTGGCGTGTCACCGAGGTTGCAAGGGTTGTCTTAGTCGTGGGCATAGCTATAGTCGTGTTGCGATTATGCGACCCAGTTTTATCTCTTGGAGCTGCAACTTGGTTTAACTTAGCCAAAATTTGGAATTCCATCGGGTTTACTGATACTGACGAAACTTCGGGAAGGGCCTAGCGGGGCTGAAGCTTAGGCTTGATGTAGGGGGCCCAAAATTTTTATGTTTATGGGGTTTTTTGGAGTTGTTGTCACAAAAACTACAACAATTGGAGATTCCTTGCAAGATCCTAGGATATATGATGTTTATGGGCCTCGCTTAAGGGGACTTGAAGTAGATATTTCTTGATTGGATTGCGAGTCCCACTGATGATATTCTAGGTTCTCCTTCTGAACTTGGTCAGTTGTCCTGCTTGTCTCAACATGATATTTACACATGCAAAAGAAAGGGGGTGCTACCTTCTGCTACCTAGGGACTGAAAGGGAGAACCGAAGTTACATCATGAGTTTTAGAGTATTCGTGGTATAGTGGTCATGGTACTTTGGTGTTGCTCCATTGCCAACAAGCCTGAACAGTACCCCGGCGGAGTCACTACCTAGAAATTGCGAACGTTGCTCCACTACTAGTGAGCCTGAATAGTACCTTAGCGGAGTCGTTGCTTCACCTATTTGCATATGAAGCCTTTCTCAGTCCTTTAGCCCTTATTATGAAAGTTGTAGGTTCTCATGAGCACTTATTTTTCCTGTGCATACATCACACTTATTTAATGTAGGCTTAAAAACCTGGGCGGATGAGGGATCCCGACTTATTTAACATGCAAAGAGGTTTTTTCTGGCTTACAGAGTCCTTATTGTTTTCCCAGGATATGTGTATACTCATTGTTGGTTCCTTCATCTCCCCTTTTGTCCCTAAGACTGCAGGTGAGCTAGAACGACTTCAAGAATTTAGATCATGTGAGCAGCATGGATAGACGGACATGGGTGAGAATGAGGACCTATGCATGTCATCGCATTCCCTGTTGTTACCAAATATTTCATACTATACTCTTGCCATACTTAAACTTTGGTCTGTTAATGGATTTGGAGAGCGTCTGAGAGACCTAAAGTGTAGTGCTATTTACTTTGACCTACCATCTCTACTTTATTCCAGAAAACAACAAACAACTGTTAAACTAGAGATTGAATATAAATGGCGGTAAATGACAACTATCTATGAAAGCAATGGTAGACTATAGTATAAGGTGGGACCTAGCAACTCTGGGGCTGCTAGGTGAAGTAATGTTTAAGGTCATGGCCATTCACTGGAAGGGGTTCCACCCGTCCTCCCAGGGTTTGTAATTTGAAATTACATAATTTCGCTCTGGAAAATAGCATAGTGTTAAAACATTCCGCTAAGTACTACCCTCAAGGGAACGGCTTGGTTGAATCAACCAACAAGAACCTCATTCGTATCATCAAAAAAACCCTGCTTTCACAGTAAAGGAATTGGCATAACGCCCTCAGTAACGCCCTTTGGGCTGACCGTGTCACTCCCAAAACCTCAATAAGCACATTGTCGTACTTCCTGGTCTATGGAAAAGAAGCCATCTTACCCCCCAATCTATACCTCCCCACCCTTAAGCTAGCCCAAGAGTCATGAGGCACACCTTTCCCATCTATACAAAGCCAGATTGATACCCTATTGAAACTAGAGGAAGAAAGGTACAAAACTAAGGAGAATTTTTCCATTCACCAAGCTCGGATCAAAAAATGATTTGATGGGAAATCCGTAGGGTCCCACAAGTTTGAGGTAGGTGACCTAGTGCTCAAATGGGACCGTGCTCATGAAGACATAGGCAAACATGAAAAATTTCAAGCCTTGTGGTTAGGCCCATTCCAGATTTTAGAAAAAATTGGTCATCACACTTTCAAATTACAAACCCTGGGAGGACGGGTGGAACCCCTTCCAGTGAATGGCCATGACCTTAAACATTACTTC
>Ga0181469_100994_pt1 | contig 10744 bp, 5 predicted proteins | sample InSIn2SAF170_2_FD_119081 | JGI IMG/M metagenome (GOLD analysis project Ga0181469, IMG submission 119081) | Clean room microbial communities from NASA Spacecraft Assembly Facility at Jet Propulsion Laboratory, Pasadena, California, USA -... ... | reverse complement strand
GATCTGTTCTTGTGATTGGGGGTGGGCCGGTTGGGATAAGTATGTTGTATAATCTTAGGGCTAAGGGGGCGGGGAAAATTTATGTGTCAGAACCGACGGCGAAGAGACAGCAACAGACGGGGGAGATTGCGGATGAAGTGTTTAACCCTTTGATCACGAATGTTGCGAATGAGTGTAGGGCAAGGACTGGGGGTGTTGGTGTTGATGTCGTTTTCGATTGTGCTGGCATTCCGGCAGGCTTGAATAATGGTATGGATGCATTGAGGATCAGGGGCACGTATGTCAACGTGGCGGGGTGGGAACAACCGGTGAGAGAGCTATGTTCTGCTGCTGAGAGTTGTTGACTAACCCTTGTAGATGGTGATGCCGATGCACCACTTTATGATAAAGGATATCGTACTGCGAGTGTCGATGGCATACAACGACAAGGATTTCCGTGATACCGTCAGTGATTTCGTTGCTGGTAAGAGTTCATGAGCATATTTAATTACAATAATGCTAACATTGATAGGAAAATATGCTGGTGCAGAGAAGATGATCACCTCCAGAATCAGTCTTGATGATATCGCAGTGAAGGGTTTCGATGAGCTTATCACTAAAAAGGATGAGCACGTCAAGATTCTGGCAACGCCGAAGTCTGGTCTGTTGTCCACATGAGCATGTCCTGAAGCAGTTTGACAGAGTAACAAGAGTCATCCTGGTCGAATGTAGTGTGGGTATCGATACGACGGTTTATACTCTCAAAACCACCAGTCACACACCCAGGGCATTAAAACTGGCACGGCAGCAGTTAGAGGGTCGCGATCGACCGATACATCGTCCCCTCGAAGCGCGAAGATTCGAGACGACGTGATCTCAAACAGGGTTCAGGAGCAAAACCAAACATGCCTCTCAAGCACGGTCCGTAACACGGACAAAGGTAAGCTTAACATTACGACTGGGTAAATCCAGCTCAAACAATAGACCTCTTACTATGCTGCCTCAGGCAACACTACATGCTCACCGTCACGTGCGTGGGCGCCGGCGACTGCCAAGCTATACCACCGACGCGCTTTCCTACACCATCGTTTACACGTGCCATTCTTACTGCTTCACAACCTCGTACTCTTTCATTATTATTTGCCTTCTTGCTTACTCCCTTATGATGGCCCGAAAAAGGAAGAGCATGCCTACTTTAGGCGCTTCTAAAAGACAACGTATAGCAGTACCACCGGAAGTACCTACGGGAGTACCGGAGAAAGTCTCCCCATTACTACAGCTCCCGCCCGAGGTGTTGGACCAGGTTTTTTCCTATCTCGTGGTTATACCGTGGCACCCAGAGAATGGCATGTGGGGTAATGGCATGTGGGGCGGCGGCGGCGACCACTTCTTGGGTCGGAATGTGATGCGGATCAATCACGTTATCCGCAAACAATGTATCGACCTGGTAGTGAGAAATACACTTTGGGTACATGTCAAGTATTCACGAGCTGCATGCAAGAGACTTCGACGTCATTCCAGGAGGTTACCAATCTTGCCCAAACCATTCCGTTCCGCGCTACCCAATAAACTACCCGGCCTTCATCTCGAATTCGGGCAGCCAGAAGTCCTCAGACAAACACGGTCCTTCCGCGAGGAGGACGCGAACTTCATTTTTGCTTTCAACTTTCAGTCCATAGCATTGTTAGTCGGTACTCTCATAGGCTCGAGCAGAGATGTACAGTGCCTGACCATTTGGCAAGATCATCTTTCTCCACAACTGGAACTGGTCATCACGCAGCAAATCCATTCGCTGATACCGTTGCTTAGACATGACCTCGATGTTACAGTGTTTGATAGTAATCAGGATAGAACGGTATATTCCAGGCAATCGAACCATGAATTGACAAATTCCTTCCCAAGAGCCGATGAACTCATGAGCATCGTACTCAACCTGGATGCTCATGGACGGAAGCTCGAAGCTACGCTGCTCTGCATGCACTATAATTTCGTGCTCTTCTCCGTCACGAGTCATGACCCATACATCGGTCACGAAGACGAATTCGCACCACTAATAACAGGTCCATTAATAGCTTGGGCTGGCAATACGGGATCTCTTAGTCAACCAGGCTGGGAGACGGAGCCTAACAACATCGAGCGGACGAGACGCGCACGGACGCTACACTATCTGGAATACAGAGCTTGTCTCGGTTATACGGCAGGCGTCGAGGCATATGGGTATGACTTCGCCTTAGTCAATTATGTTGAAGTTGCAAACTTACTAGGATTGCGGCTCGGCTCACCACGCTGGGTACGCGATAACTTCGATGTCTGTTACGGATTACCCAACTTTGAACTTGCACAGATGCATCACGCCCGTGCACTTATATATTGGCATAGAAGTGAATACTATTTATCGATGATCGATGACGGCAGTCTTATCGTAATAGACGGCGTTGACAGTGATACAAACCAGATCACTTCGTTAATATGCACATATTATGCTTGGTTACTCGACATGAACAACAAGACGTACTCCAGATTTCTTAGGCGGTTGGCCAAAGAAGCTGAACCTCTTCTTGTCCAGGATGCGATGGATTACATCTTAACAGGTCACGACACGGAGGATGCAAAACGCTTTGCAGTCGATCTGGGGTTACTCGCGGGTTGGTGTATAAATGGAGACACCAAGCAAAGTTTCACCAGAGCACAACAGACAGCAAAGGCAGCAGATGTTGCCTATGATCAAAGGAGAGGCGACGAATTTCCAGTGGAGCTAGATCCGGACGAGCGTCGACACAAGCAAAATCGACTCCTCAAGTTGGATAGGAGCGTTCGGTATTATAGTACCGATTGCATATATGGATTGACAGCAGATATGTCATGTGGTGGGGACGAGTGCTTTCACTGCTCAGGTGGTTTCGATTTGAGTGTGCTTCGTACTGATGGTGACAATGGTGACGATGGTGGTGACGACGACGGTGATAATGATGAAGATTCAGATTCAGATGAAGAAGAAAAAGACAATGGTACGTTCGGACAGCGTTTTAGCGACGTCGCGCCCTGGCTTAACTGGACTCTCTGAATTTCTCACAACGAGCCATCATCTCACCCAACCCAATGACCGAGTCATGCAAGCCCAGGCGCCATCTAGCAAAATGAACTTCCCACTCAACAGTCTCGATCTCCTTGATGAATGAAGTCAAATCAACAACTAACAACACGATTGAAATGACCCTCACAAGGAACAGATCATCTAAAGTGTACAGAATCAAAGAATCAGCCTAAATAATATCAGCAGTCCAATAAATCAGCCAAAGTACATATGCAGTCCTCATTGTGCTATCTGAAGCAGACGTGTCCCAAATTCTACAGACAAGAACAAGCAAAGCCGATACCGGGTAGCATAACTACAGCAACGAACCAGTGTTTCAGCATTAAGTCCTCTCCTTCTACCCAGGTGACACCTTCGATAACCTTCAATCACTCGTCGAAATCGTACCCTATCTAACGATTCAAGTACTATAAACTCTCTGCACGCACTGCAGTGCTATAAGCCATCCTCGCTGGCAGGCTGTTAAGCTTGCGCTCATTTTACCAAAATACCACTCCGCTGCGGACTGCTCTTATTTACTTGAAAGAAAAATTTGAATCTGATCATAGGCGTGATTGACAGTGAAGCTTTTGTTAAAACATTAAGCAACAAAGAAGATGACGGATAGGTGGGTATCATGTATACTGTATTATGTACCACTTACTTACTATTTAGTGTCATGTAGAGAGAGATAAGTGTATATTGTAGCACGCTGGTACTCGATTCCAGGTGGCCATCTATAGCTGACCCATGTACTGTACATATACCTCGGACACAGCGCGAATCTTAGCGAAAGACGTGATGGTCTACATACCCATATAAACAATTGACACTCTGAGCCTACAGTACGTCTCTATTACCCAACGCTGAGTTGAAACATAACTTAGGACTGCCAATTAATCACGTAAGCAACACACCGCAGTGTCTAAAAAGCCAACGTTTAATCACATCACAAGCACGTTATGATGCGTGCCAATGAGGAGGGGGGGAGGGACGGAAGAACAACTCATGTGCACCATAATATTTATTGAATACTCTAAATGTAAACAACACGACCTAGATACCTTCAATGCATATGTCAACCAAGTCTGAACACTCACTCCAAACACCGACGCTGTAAAAGCCGCCCCCGACCCCCTAAGTCCTGGTATACAGATTCTGCTTCGCCTTGTATGAATAAAAGTACATCTCATCGTATCGTAGCACATCCACACTCACCATCTCAACACCACTATGCATGTCGTGTTATCCTACCCTTCACAAACATATCACCGCCCTCCTATCCTCGTTTTACCATCTTCCTCCTCCTTACCATCCTCTTCCTCATCCACCCACTCCCGAACTCCGCCGAAACCGGTTCGCGAAAAGCCCTTTCCTGACCGGCCGTTCCGCCGCGTTGGCATTGGTCACGCTACTCGCATTCATGTTGGTGTCTGTGATTTCGATGTCTGTTGCTGTACTCGAGTGTTTTGAGGAGATGGGGCTGATGATGGAGGAGGAGGTTGAGAAGCGTGGGGAGGAAAGAGTGGTGGCTGTTGTTGGTGGGCTGACGCTTCGATTACGGTTGTGGAAGTGGGCTTGGGAATCTGGTGAGGGAGACGGCTGGAGGGTGAGGGGCGAGAGACGGTTGAAGGGTGGGATGGTAGGGATATGGAACTGAGGTTGGGGTTGGGTGTATTTGTAGTTGTGAGAGTAGTTTGGTTGGCGTTGCTCGTGGACCTCAAAGGCTGTGAATGCTGGATTGAATGTGGGGATCGTTGTAGCTGGGGAGGTTTCGACAATTCCAGACGGTTGTTTGCGCTTTATGGTGGCATGTGTTGTGCCTGTAGATTGCTTGATGTCGGGTATAGGGTTGGTGTTGTTGACGTTTGAACCTGCAGATGAAGCTGAGTATGATCCTGGCATGGAGTCGATGATTGTGCTCGATCCGTTGAGTGTGGCTGTAGTCATTGTAGGACTCCTGTCCTGTGCCAGACTTCTTCTGAAGGCACCTGTTGATGGGCCATACATATCTTCCTCCTCTGGCAGAGCGTCAAAACTTGTCGACGATGGCGCACCGAATGCTGCAGCCCTTCGATCAATTCCGGATGATCCTGGCTGACCATCGTCCACGACAGGCAAGGTCAGTTCAATTGTTCTTGCAAGCTCCTCTGTAAGCCCAGTCGGCTCTTCCTGTCCTTCAATCTGACGAAGCACAATGTTTCTATGCTCCTTCATCATTTCGATACGTCGAGTACTAACCATCTGGAACCATTTTCGATCAGCGCCAATCTGAGAACCTAGTGTTCTGAGTGACAACTGGAACTCCTTGATGATAGGATCAAGTTTCATCGATGTCGCCTTGCGTAAGCCCTCACGCTCGGAATAGCTGCTCTCTTCCAACGTCTTACGTTCCTCTCTGTGCCGTTTTGCAAGCTCCTCTTGTCGTTCTGTTTGCTGTTTCTGAAAGGCATCCCTCATCTTCATTTCACGTGCTTCTCGATTAGGTTTGTCTTTTAGATATGTGTGCATTTGCATGAACATGTCGTCTTCCTCTTCTTCGGCCTGTAGCTGTAGGGCCTGCAGCTCTTGAGTTTGCCTTTTTTGGAGAGTACTTCTCCGCTTCCTGATGTTATCTTCAAGCCATTGGGCATGGTCTGCTACCTTGCCAGAATGCCGTTCTTGTTTGGTTTCTTTCTTTTCAACGCATTGCAGCTCTCTCGATTCGTGCTCCGACATAAGTGCAGCATGCTGGAAAATGATGATCTGCATTAGTGTATCCATCATAGTTTGGCACTCCTCTTTGGAAGATGTTAACAGGGTTTCGCGAAGTTGTCGTGCCATTTCTTCTTCTGCTTCTCTCCGGGAAATTTCTTCGAGCAATCTTTCTTCTTCAAGTCTTGCGAGCATCAGCTCTTCTTCTAGCTGGCGTTGTCTTTCCTCTTCCTCCCTTCGGACAGTCTCCTCAAGTTCCATCTGTTCAATTTGTCGTATGGCTTCAGCGAGCTCTTCAGCATCAGCCTCGGCAGCGGCATCAGCTTCCTCTTGTTCTCGAGTTCGTTCCTCTCGGCGAGCTCGAAGCTCTGCTATTCGTCGCTCTTTGTCTGCTTCTGTGCAATTACAGGTCCGCCAGCGAGCATTGCAAACATAGCAGAACTCTGCACCACAACGGCATGTAATATGCCTACAACCTGTGGTCAACTCGACCATAGTCCTGCAGCTGTAACATCGTCTCCAACCTTCGGAATCGGCGATCTCCAAAGTCGATTCGAGACCAAAGTCCTGAGGACAAGCTTCGTTCCCATCATGAGCCAGACTGCGGCACATACTGCAGATATTGGTCTTGCAGTGAGGACATACTTGATGGTCCCTTCGGGTATGGTGTAGTTTTTCTGGCATGATCCATTTGGCACATTTGGGGTCGGGACAGTACCAACGGTGTCCAGCAGGTATCGAATACTCTGCAGACTTGGCCTTGTATTCGTCCCGTTCTTGACTATCCAGGCATGACAAGATTTGTTTTCGTGGTATCTCTGATAAACAGCATTTAGGAGGAAACGCTGACTCGGTCTTCATGGCGTTGACCACGACTTCATGGAGACATGTTTTGCAATAGTCGTGAGAGCATGACAGATGTGTCAGCCTGCACTTTGGATACTCTTCGAAACAGCTTATACACTCTCCCAATCCAGGCGCTACCTCAGTCAGGCAAGAAGGAGCAGCGTTAGCAGCAATGGTCTCTCTGTGTCGGACACTTGCGGCTCTCTTGAGCGCCACGTCTTGTCGAAGTCGTCTGAGCCGCGTGAACAGACTTGTCGTTACTCCACCTTTTCCTGCCGATGAGTTTGTGGATCGCACACTGCCATCCGACTTTGGAGGTGTCAGTGTGGCGATTTTGTCTTCTCCTTCTGTGCTGCTTCGTCCATCAGATGCTTCGACAAAAACTTCTTCGAATGACGTATCTGGTGTCAATAGTTCTGGCACAGGCTTTGAAGATCGCAAAGACCACGTCAGTATTTCTTGCAGTCTTTCGTTGAGGACGATGTTTTCCGGAAGAGTTTCGAGAACAGTCGGGGGTCGTGTTTGAGGCCATTGCGTCTCGGTGATGTGCTTGCCTACGCGATACAGATCCTGCCAGGTGAACTGAAGCTTCTCTCTGAAGGCATGTTCTCCGTCGAGTACATCTGCCAGGCTTTGCTGCGTGTTACCACCAACTTCGGACATAGTGAAGTGCGTGTATCGTTCTGGGAGGAAGAAGCTGGTGAGCAGCACTACAAAATGGATGTTGGCCTTCGTGATTTATCGATGGAAAGGCCTTAGTCAGCAGCACTGAACTCGAGACACTGTCGAAGCAGTCAGCTATGGACTAGTGGAGTCGCTGATGATGGTGAGTAATATTCTCGAGCACGTTCTGAAAATTATGTGGTCAATGGATTAGTTGCAAGGTGGTCCATTCTGACGAAGCTTAAGAACGAGAGGCGCAGTAGTTTGGCTTGCACCGCTCCTGGAAAAGTCAGGCTGAGACGGTGGATGGTGCTGTTTTCCGGGTAACCTACCTGGCTTCAGAAAAGACTCATCAGCCTCTTCGGAGCTAAGTGAGATCAACGGCTTCTAAAACGTTTGCAGAGGGAGAGACGATAAATGAGGTGTACTGTGCCCCTCGGGGCGGAAGAGGGATTGGGATTTTACATGATCAGTGACAAGGCACTGCAGGGCATGGAGCATTGTTTGATGAGATTGGTCTAGCTCAACCCGCAAACCAAACATTTGATCCAAACAGGTAGGCTTCGAGAAAAAAGGCAGATGACTGGGGTGGTGATGAAAATAGCTCGCTGTGCCGAAAAGAGTGCTGGCGGGAAAGTCGGTTCCCAATAGATAAAGGCAACAGAGAGGCGCCAAGCTGAGCAAGTTAAACCATAAACCGTGAACGATGGCCCGGATTGTGGCAGAAACGTTGAAAAACAGCCTGACAAGGTGCAATTTGGTAGAGAGAGACTTGCTGGCAGGAAGAACAAGCTTCCCAGCCCGTGTACCACACGATTGGTTGGGAGTTGTTGAACGGATGCGGGCGAAATATTGCCGTTCCGCAAGGTGCACATTCCGGCCAGGCTGATCGTTCTTTCGGCCAGATTGATCTAAGTCAGCGTGGTAAGTTCAGACTCATGTTCTGCCTTGCTGGCAAGCTACTGCCTGCCCTTGCTTGCCCGTCCTTGGCTCAATTCATGCTTGTGATCTGAGTAATAACTTGTGGTCACGTTAACACACTTTAACATTCGTTCAAGGCTCTACCGAAACGCTTGACCGAGTCATGAGCAAGTTTCTCGACCAAATGTCCTTCCATCGAGTATTTCTTTCCTGCGTAGTGGGCCAAGGTCTACCAGCCATTACCTGCAGTACAGGCTACTGAGATCACCTACAGAAGTAGCATAATCGGGCACGATTTGTGCAGTCACGACTGATAACGTCGTAAACACCATTTTTAACTCACTAGAAATAGGTCGAAATATACATATAGTGCTTTGTGATATAAAGATGTTGATCGCTGGTGAACGAACGAGGAAAGGTTGAGGCGTATGTCGAAATTGTAATAAGGCGGACTTTGAGGATGATCGTAGTCGTCTCCTCGGCTGGGCATTTGTTTGAGTTCAACACAAGAGATGGCACCTGCAGTGGTTATGGTACCTACCTTACATGTAGATAGTAGGCTGTTTACTGCACAACTTCACCTTCGATGACTCGAAAGTTGCGTCGTGGCTGGGTGTTTTGACCGCATCTACCGGTATAAGGTACGTACCTACTTTAGGCAGGCGTTTGAGACATTATCTCCTACGACGTCACGACTTGAGAACCTCTTCCACCTCCCTTTTTCTGTCTATAGTCTGAGCTTTAAAGTTAGATTGTATCTTGGCTGAGTAGAAAACATGTCAACTCGAGGAAGTTTGTGCAGATTATAGCTGACACTGCTGAAGTTGTGATGTACTTTGGAGAGCCAGAATCGAACGCCTGGAGCTAGGTGAGGCGGTGTGGCGGCTTTTACCTAATTTCGCGGTGCAATGTAATTAGAAGCCCCAATTCTTCGGGGCGTAATTCCGGTTATTTTTAAGGCATCCATCGAGAACAGTCGGAAATGATACATGCCCGTGGCTCACAACGTGGCTACCCCTTCTCCCGTGGCCAGACCGTTATCATCTCCGTCTCTCAGATTAGCTTGCCTGTTCCAGTACCTCGCTGTGGTTAGCTTCGATGATGGCTTACGGTGTGAGCGATAAGGTCCAAGCGCTTATCTTAACGATTGAGCTAAAAGTGCTTAACAATTGTCGAGAAAACAGTAGGGGTTGATTCAGAAGGCTCGAACAACCTCATCTGAGACTTATATGTCCAATCCCAATGTCAAACACCGTCTAGATGAACGAGAATGAGCTGGACTTCTCCCAGTACGTACTTGCTGCTGAACCAGACCTCATTCCCGTCCATGGAAAAAGCTGTTTGAGACCACACAAGTCAAATCGGCCATCTTTGCGCCACCAAGCTAAGTCCCGTCAATATTCGTATAATCTAGCTGGGCACTGTTCAGCCTGACGCCATTCATTTCCACCATACCTGATATTCATTGTCGCTCACCGAGTCAGCTCAAGCCCATTACGCCGTCAAAGTACCGGCCAGAGGGTTCAGCGATTACCGACTTGAAGATATAATGTCGACCATGTTATGCTCTCAATCCGTTCTTCTTCTTCTCCAGCAACAGCACAACAGTCCAATCGCTCATACAGAAAGATCTTTCTTTCAGCCACTCTTTTCTTGTTTTCGTGCAACTCACCACAGTCATTCTTTTTGAACCAACTACCTAATACAATCAAGCAAAATGAAGTTCATCGCAGCAACAGCTCTCTTCACCGGCCTCGTTGCCGCAACTCCTTTCGGCCCACCATCCTTTGCGAACTACCCAGGTTACCAGAGCTACAGCTTCCCAAGCTACGGAGGTGTTTCTACCAGTGCTGCCGCCGAGGGACGCGCATCCTCAACTAGTGCTGCTGCTCAGGGACACGCATCCTCCACCAGCGCTGCCCACATCTCGACCACCACCGCTGCTTCGTCTTCCACCACCACTGCCTCCCGCACCACTACTACCACCACTCCCGCATACGGAACAGTCACCTGCTTGTCCTCCCCAGCTGCTACAAACCTGGTCAACCAATTCGCATCGCTCTTGACTGCCTATAACAACGCCACAGCCGAGGCCGTTCTCGCCACCAACTTCACCGACACCTCCGACTCGATCAACTTCCTCGGTGGCTACCCATTGGGCGCAACCACCTTCCCCTCCAAGGCCGCCTTCGAATCAGGTCAAGGTTCTCAACCAGCCATCGGCTTTAACGTTCTTGCTCTCGACGCCATCGCCTGCAACACAGTAGCCTTCCGCTGGACCGCCAACCTCGGCAGCGCAAACCTAGTCAAGGGCATCAACGTCATGTATGCCAGCAACCTCAACGGCACCGAACAAGGCTGGCAGATCGCCAAGATGTTCTCCGAATTCAACTCGGCTGTGTGGAACATCGACATTGGTGGCACTTGCACCCTCCCTGGCTCTTCCAAGCGATCGATCGCACAAAAACCCTACTAGAGACGGCTTGCTCCGTGCAAAAGAATAGCACAGCAGCCAGCCAGAAAGACATCTTGGGAGAACTTGAACATGAACTTGGAAATTTTGGGTAT
>Ga0181469_100992_pt1 | contig 10757 bp, 5 predicted proteins | sample InSIn2SAF170_2_FD_119081 | JGI IMG/M metagenome (GOLD analysis project Ga0181469, IMG submission 119081) | Clean room microbial communities from NASA Spacecraft Assembly Facility at Jet Propulsion Laboratory, Pasadena, California, USA -... ... | reverse complement strand
ATCTACGCTTCTAGGTATGTTACTGATGCTGGAGGATCTACGTATGGAACTGAGCGAAGGGAAGAAGCTACTGTATATGGATCTCACTCATGAAGGTCCGTAACTGGCTCTCCATCTCTATAATCTAATAGGGCTGGGTATCGATCTGTAACTGGAAGGAATGCTGCGGGCTCTAAGCGAAGGGATGTTGCTGCTGGGTCTACTGATCTACTTATGGCGCTGGTGCATAAACTGACTCTGTTCCCAGTGCATCTATATCTGCCTCTCCTCCCTCCTTTGCTGTGGTGCTGAGCTACATGGGCCTAGAGCTATATTAGCGAATCCTCAGTCACTTTCATGTCTAATGGACCAGACATAGAACCCATAGAACCATAGTGCATCGTACTGATAATCTGATACCGAAGAAGGGCGCTGCTACGGAGGAAGAAGGGCGCTACGGATAAGAAATCTGTCTGAAGCGAATGAATCATCCGTAAGCTTTATATTCTCCCTATAGAGACCACATAGAAAGTGAAGTGAATCATCTATGAGCATACGATAAGCTTAGACACCTTTTCATAGGTAGCTGCATAGGTCCGGACCCACTAAGTCATGGATCAATCCATCTAGCTTACAGGAATGCCAAGGACGAAGGATCCCACAAGAAGCGTGTCCATCATCATCATGCCCGAACCCAAAGCTAGAGAGGCCAAGAAGGAACCAGAATCTCCCCCAACCTAACCACCGTGCTGGCCCGACGAGTGGATAAGCGTTCAGCCCTCCCGAAAGTCCGGCCTCCCATCCACCAGCCAAAACCCAAGCAGCGCCAATGCCACTATCTAGAAACTATAAGTAACCGTCCAAAGAGCACCCATGCCACTCCCGGTGAGTCGATCCCCTCCAGCAATACCCGAGATCGTCAGTGTGGTTTGGGCATTACATTGGGCAGCCAGCTAGGTCATTGATTCAAATACAGCTAGCATACGGCTCGGGCTAATGACGTGGCGATAGGAGTGAACATCATCATGCGAATGGGAAGCTTTTTCACTTCTTTTATCCGATCTCATATAGCATCGTATATCTCGTAGAGCGTACACATGTATCAATCACACACCCCACCATCCGTCATCAGTCATTCCGTCTCAATCATCGCTGTCAGAATCATGTGCTACTGGGTTGCCGGCCCTGGAAAGAATCCTGTACGAGATGATGTTGTTTCCACCTTGGATGCTACTAGTTATTGATCTCACTCTTGAACTACTAGGTGATGCTTCAACTGAAACGAATGCAGGCTCTTAAACTGGCTAAGGAGCTAATGGAGGTGCCTCTGCTTATGCTTGCTTCCGTTACTGGCTTTGATGCAATAACTGGAATTGGCTTTGAAACGGGTGCTACTTCAACTGCTGGTGGTGCTACCGGTGGTGGATCAATGGGCTCTACCTTCGCTGATGGGTAAACTAAATCTGCATCTACTATAGATGCTCAAAGCGAGGATGCTTACTAAGGAGATGGGATGAGCTAATTGAATATTCGATTTCTTAAGACCAGTAGCCAGGTTCTGACTCTTCCAGCGGGTTCTAACAGTCTCAGTTCGACCTAACAGACATAAGACCAGTGGGTGGGTACTATTACTCTTCGGCCAGCAGTTCTCCTGCATAAAGCCGTTCTCTAAACATGGAGATTGCTTCAATAAAAAGAAGAATGAACGCCGAACGAACAACTCATTATGCCTCAATGCCAATCTCTTCAGGAACAACCCGAGCGCCGAAAGCCTCGGCGATAGTCTCGGCGATAGTCTCGGAGTTGTTGCGGATAAGTTTCGGAGTTCCTGCGGAGTTATTGCGGAGAAGTTAGGAAGGGTGCGCTAGGTTGTTTCTTATCACTGCAATCGCCAATCCAATTAGAAAGAAGTTCCATATAGAGCGCAAGGGTTTAATTGGTTGGTTTGGAATAATCAACTCAAGGTAAGGTAGGGCAGAAAGAGGATTGGCTTATTATGGTATTGCAATAAGACCACCCTATGAAAATGATCCTTCCTCTAAACTATGGAAGTGGGCCAGGGTGAAAGAACATATCATATGGTTGGTGTATACGCTAACTAGGGAATATTTTCATATTCAATTAATTAGGTATCGAACCTATCAAACTGGTGGTTTATTTGGGGATGGTGCTAAGGGGATAACCTCTTAAATGGAACTTGTTACATAAATAGACAAGGTAAATGTCTCGATGCAATATCGTATATTACCGATATACACACACTGAACGGGTTTTCAACCTATGGCTAAGGTATACTGGTTAGGTATCCTGGCTAGGTATCATCCCGGTAATCAGAAGTCCCAAGCAAACTTCTGGCCTGGGCCCAACCTGCCAGGTCCCAAACCTCAACAACACAGCAGGCCTCTTTAGACAATGACTCTTCTTATTGTATTATTTGCTGGCTAATGCTCCATACGAAAATTGGTGGTTGTTTGTAGGAGCCTGCCCTTAAGAAAGGAAAGGACCCTTTTCACACTAGAGTGAGGTCCCTGGAGTAAGGGCCTTAGAATAGACTGCGCCTTCTTAATTAGTGGTGGCCCCCCATCCTTCTTCTCGGCCAGTGGTTAGGTGTCCTCCATCCAATGTTGGAAGTGGGCCCTATTAACTGGACTACTGTACCTACCCTCTATTGGGTCTGTTGGCTTGAAAGGTTCGATAGATCTTGCCCTTCATAAGGTCCCGGAGGGGCTTGCGCTTCCTAGTGCAAGGAAAAGGGAACTTCTTTCATAAACAACTAGGAATGGGTGTGGATAACCACCTACCTTACCTGGGTATCCTGCTGTAGGTAGGTAGAAGGTAGGTAGAGTAGTAAACCCCATTGGATAGAAGAGTTCAAGCCATAGTAGAGTGTAGTTTAGTTATTGACACTTGGATTGAATCCCCTGACATCGACTATGCACCATCTATTGGCTGCTATTGGCAGTGACCAGTGGAATGGGGGGCCTATTGGTTCACAGAAAGACAACTCCTACTACAGTGATCCAATGGGGAGGAGGAATCAGCAGCAAAAGAATCAATGGGAATAATCCAATGGGAGGAGACTCCTATATAAAAGAAATTCGCTGATAGTAAGTGCCCAAGAGGTCTTTGCTCACTGTTAAGCTGATACCAGCGCCAGTCTCATCTGGAGCCATATGTTCACAGGAGGTGGGTTGTTGCTGCTTTCCCTGCCCAGGAGGTTTTATTTGTCTATATATTCTATTGCATATCTACGCTTAACTTATCCATTTGAATAGGTCTCCTTAGGCACCCCACCTACCCATTTCCTATTGTTGTATCAATCAATAGGTCTGCTCCATTGTAACAAGAAAGAAATAATTGATATACGAGATCGCATCTCTACGTCGACCTTGTCCATAAAGAAATAGGAGAACTACTGGGAGTGTAAGTTCCTACGAAGGAAGCTTGGCGTTAGAGAGAGCTGGTTGAATACGAAGGCTGGTCCAGTTAGGCGAGAAGAGAACATGTGGATGGCTAGATAGGGAAAGTTAGTTAGTGCTGTTAGTAGCGAGGGATGGACTTGAAATGGATACAGTGTGGGAAGGCTAGATAGGGACTTGAAATGGCTAGGGACTTGAACCAGTCGTTATAGATAGGGACTTGAAATGATCGTTATGGACAATGTATAGGGATACTATTTATTACGTTATTTCAATAGTGTTTTCTACCTACTTATCTATCTCCCCCAGGGTAGGTTGGCACAGGCCTCGCTACTCTGGCTACACTATAAAAGTGAGTCATGCCAGAGTCCATCCGTGTAAGAAGGAAGGAAATAAGTAGGAGGGTGACCATCAGGCTACAAACCATCAGGGGGAAAGATCTCTGGTATGGAAAGATCGGGCAAGATGGGCAAGAGAGCCTGCCTTTCCCGTAGCTCCGATAGGCATCCATAGAGCGTGCCCTTACGAGCTTGGGTGAAGGTGGCTCAGCCTGGTTGTGAAAAGAGCGAGCTGCTTGGGTGAAGTTAAAGCAGGGGTATCCTCTTATCCATTCAATCAGGGGAGAATCCAATTCCTTTACTATGTGGTCCGGTACGTGCCCTTTCTTTATTCCCTCAACGAATTCTAGCCATGCATCCTCCCTAAAAATTACGACTTTTTAGTGTGAACGTAACATAGGGGTGGCATTTGAACCAGTTCCAGTCGCAGTTCAATAGTCAGTAGCGTCCCTTCCTATTAAATAGAAAGACGCAGCATCAAGGGTAACATCAGTTTAGGCGGTGAAACCCACAACGAAGGGGCAGCCTTGAGCAATAGATTTCCCCCCCCCCCAAGGTCAGGTAGAGCGAAGGCATAGGCATCGTAGGTAGAGGCGAGAGAAGAAGCGTAGCTAGGACTTGAAGTCAGAGCATAAACCAAGCTCATAAGTATCAAAGGCTCGGCAGGAATCAGAACTATAATAGTGGGGAGGTGCACCGGAACTACTAATCCCGTAAAGGATCAATCGCAGCAGAATCAAACCCATGACCTTCCCTTTTACCATATTACTTGCTCTGCCTGTACTTTTCTTTTCCGGTCACTGCCTTTCCTGTTCTGTATTACCGCCCCTATCTTTCCTATCCTACCGATGTATAGGTTCGACTGATCATGTAGGTTGTGCTGGGGAATGATCTGATTGACCGTTTCTCTTTGATCCCGCGGATCCCATTGCATATCCACCACGCCATCAGCGATAGGGGTAGCCGCAGTTCAAGATCGAGATTTAGATCTCGTGCCAGAACCCATTGATTCACCAGCAGAAGTGGTGGATGCAGATCTCGTTGTAAAGCTACCAGTAGCAGATGCAAATCCAAATGCATAACCTATGGACCTGATCTCTCCGTTCATAGAAGGTATCACCTTACTGGGCCTTTATATCTTGACTTTATTCCCCAACCACTGTTTCATTCCATTTACGACCAACACCCGCCTTTTCTTCGTCAAGCTTCTGGTCCATTAAAAGGAACTAGTGAAGCTTAAACTTGAACTTGCTCTGGGATAGGTTATGCTGCCTCTCTAGTCTTTGCTCCTGGTATTGCTGGTTCAACTCCAACCTAGCCTCCGCCCCTGCTACCTTCCTTATGGGTGCCACTCCCTTTGATACTGGAGTGAAATCGAAATATGACACTATCTAAACTTAATCCACTGGTGCTTCTTCAACGGATGCTGCTTAAACCGCTGCTCTTGGTGCCTCTCTCACTTCTAGCTCTCTAGGTGGAAAGTACGCTGGACAAGATGGTGGGTAAGCGACTCTACTAGCTTACTATGACAGCTTGCTTAACGTGTTCCGACCAAGTAAGTAAGTTTAGGCCATCCATCCTGAACGAACGTGAACCCCAGACCCAGGACTGTCAGGGGGATTTCTTTTAGAATACTTACCCACCTAGGGGTTTATGTATGCATGCATTAACTGCTCCATCAGAGCACTTTATTTGTTTGTTAGTTATTTATGAGTTAATTGGTGAAGTCCGCCATCGCCATGGGGTTCCATTTTCTAATTAATCTTTTCTTGCTGGCTGCTCGGTTAGGCTCGTTACCTGGGCTTTCCTATTTTAAAGATATTGCTGGCTTCAAACCCCGCCTCGCTTTCTTCCTTATGTATGGCAACGGGGTATATAACTTACCTAGGGATTTCTTCTTATCTTTTGGTTAGACTACCTTCTATATTTTCACCCTTGCTTGCCTTGCAGGGGGCAGCGCATCTTTATGTTTTTAGGGATGTTACCGGGTCCGACAAATACCACATCAACGAGAGGACGCTTTCTTATTCTATAAACCGGAATAACTCACTATCGAAACGCCGCGTCACCCTGACGTTAACAAATTCCCTCTGATGGTGTTTCTCCTCCCTGGACGTGCTCGTACGGTCCTACCCATAGCTATTTGATCGGTATTAACTGAGCATTTTCTGTTTCATTCTCATTCTTTATATATGTAATTACGCTTTTATTTGGCTCCAGGTTAAATGAACTCATTCTGTAGTACACTTTTCATAAATAAAGGTCTTAAAAGTGCATTGCTATTATAAAAAAGGGTTGGTGAACCTATGCTGAATCTTTTTTCAAGATGAACTCATTTTCGTCAATTCGATGTTATTCTTATTCACAACCTAACCCGAATAAAAACGATGTGTTCAATCAACCCCTTCATATGATCGATGATCCCTTTGATATAGATTCGTGGCTAACTTAGCATTAGGCGTTCTTCCTTATTTCCTATAAGACTACTTCATTCCTTAGCTCAAAGAGCACGTTCTAAGTGTCCTCTCTTTATGAAATTGAAAGAAGGCAGAAATACTTCGCTGACGCTCACACTCTAACGGAGTTAACAAACAAAATAGACTAATCAATTTGGCGAAAGCATTATATATATTCCCATTCCAAAAGTCATCTGGGTAAATGGAAATGGAAGAGAGATGTTTCCAATTCCGATTCGTTTTCCAAATCTCGGTAATTAGGGATATTGGACTTATTTCCTTGGCCGGCATGTCGTAAATCAGAGGCTACTGCCTTAGATACTTGGCTTTCCTGCTCCCAGCTCAGCTCAGTAAGTAAGGACCTTACCTTCGCTATCTCTTTGAGGGGAATAAATCAATGGATTCAGTGACCCTTCCTTCAAAGAGCGGGTGAGACACGAAGAAATCAATCGAATTCTGCTTTAGAGCTGGCTTTCTAAATCGCTAAATCGCTCACCCTCACTTTGGTCAAGATCGAAGGTCGAGGATCGAGATGCCCCCTCACCTTGAAATTCATGAAGGTTCGATGAGTAAAAGTGATCGGTCAGTATCAGCTCCGAGTCCCATAGATCCGTAAGGTGCAGCTGGCTCTGTAAGTTCTGTAGCGGTAGCTCTTATTCACCAACAAGGAGGCCAGTATAGGCCAACAAGGAGCGTTGGTGCTTATTACCCCTAATGAGGCAAGCGGTAGCGATCCAACCAACCAACAAACCATTTGCTTTCGCTCTATCCAGGTAAGGCTATTTTCTTATTAGCGCTCTGCTCTAGGTATAGTTTGATTAGCAGATCCCGCTTTGTTTGTTTGTTCGCCCCCGGAGGGCATTATCGGTCGGCTGTTCATAAACCCCCACTCCCTAACCACCCCCACGGACTCGAGCAAGTAACGGAAGGGTCTCCCACGTCCTCATGCTGTAAGTGTAGAAACGATCTTTTTACCAGGGACTCAAGGCAGCAAGTGAAAAATCCCTATCCTATCCCTAAGTAAGTCTCTGTAGTAACAGTGTTCTGTACCGTTCAGTTCCTTTAGCCATGATAAAGCTATTAACTGGGTACTATGCTCTCTCTTAACGCTAAGCTAAGAGCAGCTAAATCGAGGTAGGTTGGCTCATTTATCCTCTACCCTCCCTTCTGGCTTGACCTCAACGGCTTAAGGCAGGCAGTCTGCATTCTATAAGGTCAGCTAGTACCGGCAGTGTCCTTCCTTAGGGCGGCATAGCTCCACCATAGGTCAGCTAGTACCGGCAGTGTCCTTCCTTCTGTCTATGGAGAGAGCATTATTGTATTGATGGGCTTCAACATAAGAGCATTGGTAGGTATTGGTCACGGGCTTCAAACAGCATTCACCAGCGTTCGATAACACCTGCTTGAGGCAAGGAACTTAGTGGGTAGACACGCTATGAACCTTTACCCTTACTTACTTCTGTGTTTCCGTTCCGCCCTGCCTCACCTTAATACCTAGACATGTTCACCTAGACCACTTACTGAATGAGGCGCTTTGGAGATATCGCTAGGAACCCTCTTATAAAGACCGGCACTAAACGTGTCTCACCCTTACCCTTATCCCTTACTTATGTGATAATACCTGCCCACCTATCCGACCCTATTTCCCTATACCACTTGGATGAATGAATCCGTTTGCTAGGAGACCCTTGACTATTTACTTTATTAAGCCTACCTTGCTCTTTTATCTATACTCTACCCATCCCACCTATAGCTTCCGCTAGGATATTAACCCTTGACCCTATCTTCCCTTTACCTTGACTGTTACTAACTACCCCTCCAATCATACTACCTAGACCTGTTAGCCTTATATCACTTGCTTCATGAATTGTTTAGTGGGGACTGACTGCTCTTATCTTCTATTAGAAGGACTGACTGGATCCACCAACCCCTTGACTCTTGATTACTGCCGAAATCCTAGGAGATGGAGTTATGCCCTTCCCATTTCATTACCCTTATCTTAGAAGGAACGGGATCCCACTACCTTACCCTTCCTGTAGCCCCAACACGCACGTATCACCATCACCGTGTACCCACTTATGTTCTTATACGCCTTTGTTTTGTTTTATTAGCTTTTATATTATGTATATTTCATTTCTGGAATCACATTTGCTTTAATATGCTGCTGGGCTGGGTACCACGTATGAACTATTGATACGGCCGAGCCTTGCTGATACAATTCAGAAATTAGAATCTACTCCATTCTAGGAATCAACCTACCTGTCTTTAGTTTACTGCCTGCCACCTAATCACTAGACCTGTTCAAACTAGACCACTTGAGGACCGGAGGGGCTCGACTGATAAGGACCTTTAGGTGCTCGACCATAAGGACCTTTAGGTGCTCGACTGTTAAGGACCTTTAGGTGCTCGACCATAAGGGATTTCTCGCTCGACCATAAGGGACGGAGTCACTCACTATTCATATGGTGAGGGATTTCTCGCTCGACTGTTAAGGCCGCCATCGCCGCCATCGCCGCCATCAGAGGATGCGTTAGCATGCTCGACTGTTTTGGTTACTTATTTGAGAGGGGCAATAAGTAAACCCTAACCTTTAGGTGCTCGACTGTTAAGGCCGCCATCGAGAGGAGAGGAATTTCTTGTTTAGGGACTACTGCTATTATTACTTCTCTTAGAAGGACCGGATCACTCCGTGCCTTACCCTACTTATTTATAATGAATCAGCTAGAAATACTTCGTACGGGAAGGGGAGGCATCTAGTAATGAACCCTTTACCCTTGCCTTACCTTTGTTGATTAAGTGTTACCCCATAAAACCTATCGACCTTCAGAACTAGACCTGTTTGATACCACTTTATTCAGTAATCGGAGGTACAGCTAGAGAGAGACCCGGTATTGCATGGCATGAAACATACTTCAATGTTGACAAACTACCTACCTATGGACTTAGAACTGTTAGCCTTATACCACTTGACTCAGTAATGCTTAGGCTACTGCACTAGACTTCAGGATTCACCCAGCCTTACATTTAGTATCATATACAGCAAGCACTCCATCACTACGGATCCACCTAGAGACCTAGACTAGACCACTTGGAGTCATTAAGCGCTTAGGAGGGACCACTATTTACCCTATGTTAGAGTTAGACCGTTTAGTTGTGGGATCGGATCGGAGGATCGGAACTGCCCTAGTTAGTAATTAATTACTGCCGGAACTAATTAGATCAGGTCAGATCAGATTATAGGGTCAGGGTCATCGCTTACAACCTTTGATCCCTTTACCCCTGCCCTTACCTTTGATTCATTGTTACCATACAACCTAGACACCTTCAGGCCTATATAACGAACTTAATTAATCGCTTAGCTTAGGAGGTACAGCTATTTACCTCTTCTCAGGACCGGGTAAAACAACCTGGCTGGCATCTTAACCACCCTTTATATACCGGATCCATTACCTTTACTTAGAGCATCCGGTGGGGTGGGTGTACAGGCTTCAGACAGCATTAACCTGCTTACAGAAAACTTGCTATGCGGGGGTACCACTATCAATATTTACCTTTCTTATTACTTACTAGCCTACTCATCATACGACCTAGACCTGTTAGCCCTACCTAGACCACTTGATTCAGGAATCGCTTAGGAGGTACCACCTTTCACCCTATTAGAAGGACCGGATCAGAATAGCAGCATCGTAAGAGAAGGAAAAGGGTTGATAGCGCTACTTCTTCAATGCTTAATGGAGTAAGGTAAGTGGTTCTAGGGCATGTAGTTCATATGGTGGAAAGGGGAACGGGTACTCGGGGGTATGATCGTATCATGCTCTGCTATGCCTATGCTATTCATCAATCTGGTTGATAGCGATACATCTTCAACGCTTCTTCCTTCATTCATTCAGGGAAGTGTGTCTAGGGCGTATAGCTCTTCCAGTGTTCCACACGTCCCATAAGGGGGGCCAGGTGGTATCATGCTCTGTTTGCTCTGCCATTCCATTGCCTCTGCTCGGGTTCCTAGCGATACCTGTTCAACGCTTCATGAAGGTGGAGGGGGAAAGGGAAGGTTGGTTTCATGCCAGCCATGCTATGAACTCTGTTCGGGTCTATAGCGATACCGTCCCTTGCCTAAGTGCTTCATTAATCCGATATAGGGTAGTATCGGGTAGTTAGTAAACACTTAAGTAAGGGATATTAGAAGGATATAAGAAGTTCTGGAGCTTTCTCTGTTCAATGTTTTTACGTGTGGGGTAGTTAAGAGAAAGGGTATGAGGAACGAAGTGATCTGTTCCTGATACCAAGCTTGTAATAGAAGGGTTATTCATGACGATATCTGCTAAACGCTTCATGTCAGTTGCGCGTAAGATATACAAGGTAGTTCGTAAACACATAAGCTAAGAGGGATAAGGGTCAGAAGGTAGTCTGAACCCGTTCTGATACCAGCATCTAAGAGAAGGGTTCATAGCATTCTATCCATACTCAGACTCTACTTCTCTTCCAGGTAGAAAGAATGGGTTGGGCATTAGTAAGTTCAGGGGGTAAGTTGAACATCCATTCATCCGGTGCTGCTTGTAAGATTA
>Ga0181469_100991_pt1 | contig 10792 bp, 9 predicted proteins | sample InSIn2SAF170_2_FD_119081 | JGI IMG/M metagenome (GOLD analysis project Ga0181469, IMG submission 119081) | Clean room microbial communities from NASA Spacecraft Assembly Facility at Jet Propulsion Laboratory, Pasadena, California, USA -... ... | reverse complement strand
CGGATAGTGGCTCTGACTACGAGCCGGCTGTGGACCAGTTTGACACGCAGGCGATGGCGACAGAGCAGCACGACGAATACGAGCCTCAAGATTCTGTCATGTCAACCAACCAACCGCCGATGGAAGTCGAAAACGACGAGTATGAGCCCTCTTTGAAAGTTGATGCCATCAACGTGGATGCTCTCGACATCAAGCAGACTAACAATGACATTCCGGAATTGACCAACGCAGCCACCGAAGCAGAGCATGACATTGAATCATCGGCTCTGCCCACTCCAGCTGAAGAATTGCCACCCACCTCAGCTTTTCCAACACGATATAGCTCTTCTGAGCGTGTAGTACCCGCTGCGCAAGCAACGGATGACTTACTAACTGACCAACAAGGCCCTCCAGTACCTGTCAAAATTTATGAGGATATGCAGCCGCTTGACAACAAGCCTGTTGCTGGTCGGAGTTATAATTCCTACAAGAGCCCCTTAGCTACGTTGAAGTCGTTCCGCTTCAATCCGCAATTCACCCAACTCATCCCAAATGGCTATCGGTCACTGACCTATAGCAATCAGATTGATGCCAGCCGTCCGTTGTGCTCAACTGAACTCGAAGGTAAATTGTGCACTGACGTTAAGTGCGAAGAGCAACACTTCGGGGCTCTAGGTCTGTCAGGTGCGTGTTCTCCTCAAATTTGCTAATCTTGTGTTCTAGATTACTGACAACCTGGTAGACGACAAGATCCTCGTTCAAATGAGTTCAGCCAATGACATTAAAGAAAAAGCTCAACGCGATGCATATCTTATCGGTCTCAAGAAGGTAATTGCCGACCTCCGCGAAAGAGGCGTGAAAGAGTTCTCCGAAGTTGCAACTGCACTTTCGAAATATCGTAGAGAGTGGGCAGCCACTCAGGATGGAATGGTCGCGTGATCTCCCTTCGACTTTCGTGGTGCTCCAGACTTCGTTTGGTGGTCAGCATCAGCTTCAATTTCTTTCTACGCCTTGAGGCACAAGCGCATGTGCGCTCCTTTTCATCCATCAGTTCTCACTCGCGTGCTGAGATTGCCGCGCAACACCAGAGACAAGCAAGCATGATGATTAACTTGCTACCATGTATAACATTACTGTATATGAAACGGGAACCAAAAATCTAGACTGAGGATGCAGCTAGAAAGGAAAATGCAGCTGAAAAGAGGGCAAGATGAGAACATCTCATAGCATACGTAATGTATACACTCAATGAGACCTTGACCAAAATTCACAACGTATTGCATTAATGCCCTTGACAATCCTTACTGTCGATCTAGTCCGTGTGTATTGTGTAGGTCTACAAGCTGTACACTTCGTTTTCTTACTGCGTGTTGAGAGGAATTGTATGAATAGGTAGATATGGATCGATGCAGGACGGTAGTGATCAATGCACTCAAATGCCCAGGTCTTGCGCTAGGTAGATAACCAAGATATACAAGGACGACAGGAAATTAGGCCGGCAGGGAGGCAGATAGACATAGAGTACCACCATTATTAACAGCAGCAGAAAACGGAAACATGAACACGAATACGAACATAAGGCACAAAATAGAGAATCAACTTTGATTGTTGTATAACTTATTCAAAGAACGTCTTATCTTATGTATGGCGCGCTAAGGTACAGGACAGGTATGAGATCCATTGTAGAAGCAGCAGCGACGACAAAGGATACGCAAGCTGCCATGCTCACTGACATTGATCACCATGCCACAGACCATAATACATAGTGAAAAGGCTGTTGTAGTGATACGCCGCGCTAACTGTTCACCGAATTTCCGTTTCCGCACAACACTGCTCATCCTGGCATCATGACCCAGTAACCGTATTTCCACCGCTGAAAGACTCCGCAACACCTTCGCTTTAGGAAACAAATATCACCACCACAGTACTGTCGATGGCACTGTGTGGTGGAAAGCATTCAGACATACGAAATAGTGGAGTCGTCGTCTGCAATAGTAGCCTATTTTCCTGTACCTTCGAGTAATTCTCTGAAGACTGATTCGTCGATGGGACTGATGCTGCGCTCCCCTGGTTTGTGCTCGTCGTCCGATTCGGTCAGTTGTCCTAGACCAGGTATGCTGACATTCTGCTTGCCCGATGGCTGCTGGTTGACAGCCACGAAACTGCTGGTGGTGACACCACCGTCCTCATCATCACTGTTTTCATTCTTATCTTCGTCAATCGTGCTCTGTGGCGTAGGAAGCTGCGGTCGAGTGTGCGCGAATTCCAGCTCGTCGTCTGTGGACATCGATCGAGTTGCTTGTAAAGTGCTTTGGTCGACAGTCTCCTCAACCACGACCTTTTGACCTGGCAATCTCGGGACATCAGCTTCGCCGGCTTGCCATGTTCGAATGAGCCTGCTGACGTCCTCTTGATACTTGAGTTCCTCTAGTTTGAGCTCTAGCTGCTTCATGATGTCTTGTTGGATCTTGTTCATTTCTTTGTCGCCTTTCTTTTTGTGACTTTCCTTTGGTATGTCGGCTTTTGTATACTCGGGAACCTGGAGAAGGTTATGTGGTTGTGCGAGGGCTTTCAGCTTACTATCATCAACTAATATTGTGTTAGTTTGATCCCATTTTCGACCTTCTCCTGCAGTTTTCTGGATGTTTTCATCTTTCCAAATCTTGTCGAGTTTTTTGTACACCTGCACTTTGCTGTTGAATTGAGCTTGTGACAGATCAAGCTTGTCTCGCGCCCATAAAGCTGCCAATTGACTACGTTGATTGGGATGCATGAAATGCTTGACCATACGGTCGGCGCTCTGCGATATAGCAGAAGTGTATATCATGACAACGTGGTTGTCGAAGAGGTATTGCAGGAAGTTCATGACACCGGGTCGCACGTGAATTGCACCTGTGCTGGCTGGCTTTCCGCGGTACACCAGAGTTCCGTTCAGGTCAAGGATGACTAGCAGTTTACGTGGCTCAGACACGCGTACTGGCGACTTGTTTGCTTCAGCTTGGTACATTTCTGTGACCGCCGGGGCGGGAGGAGAAGCTGTTCTTCGAGGAGTTCTCTGTCGGTAGCTGTCGTTTTTCAGATTGTTGACGGCTTCAACGAGTTTATAAGTGCCGTTGTCTGAGCCTCCTTCAATCGAGGGTAAAGGGTTATCCCACAATCCTCGATTCTTTCGGGTGGGATATCTGGCCGTAAAACCTGTTGTAGGCTTAACACTGTTAGTAGCTTGTGAATTCGCAGACGCAGTATTCAGTGTCTTATGAGAATTCTGCAGGACCTTTCTCTCCGCACTTCCGTCAGAAACTCTGTAGTACTTGTCAACTCGATATGAAGGATATCGAGCATAGTTATGAACTGACCTCAATGGTTTGTAGGGGGTGTAGTGTGAATTCTGAAGGTATTGTGCTTCCGACGTTGGTACAAAGTCAGTGGCCGCAGCGTTTAGTGTTGGTTGTGCGCTGGTGGCAGACTGAAGATTTGTGAAATCATTCTTGTAAGATCTCCACGAATCGACTAGAGCATAGATGTCAACACCTGTTAGAAAAGATCTACCATTGTATTCACCTTGCTTTGTATGCGCATTCTGTGGCGGCCCCATGAATGCCTGAGCACTGTAATTCTGCATTGCATATTGACCTTGGGATGGGTTGGTTGCGAATTGTGCATTTCCTGGTTGACTCCGACGAGCTTTGTTCTTAGATTTACCCATGGTCGAGGCGCGAGGTCGACCAATGTCTAAAGATCCCGTGCGAAGTCTGACAATGAGGAATGTTGGCGACTGCCACTGAGATTAGAGTCAGTAATTGTGAGAAGCGAGAGTGGTGGTAAATCAAACTTTTGACGCTAAGATTTTGGGGTTAGCAATTGTGAGACCAGGAGTCCTCCAAAGAATCAGCGACAGAGTCAAGGTGTTGCGCGAGATGATTTATGTCTCTAAACAAGTGAGTGTGAAGTTGTAAAATCAAACCAGTTGCCGCCTGCATGCGCACGCTACTAGTAACATCTCCAGATTTGCCCCACTAAAATTTGTCAAGTGCTCCGGTGCTTTTGGCTAGTGCTTCATGATGTTTCTGCTTCGTGTTCTATTTGCGCGATTATGATTATATCTTTTCCTAGACTGTGCTGAAGTGCATCAGTCTTCAGATCCTCTTGAAAATGTCAAGAGCGGTGAGGCCTAGAGATGAACCCGACCCCGATGAAGAGCCTTCATACCTGGAATCTAGCGAGGATGACAATGCGAAGTCTAATGAAGATGCGGCCACTGAGGACGATGTAGATGATGCTGAGTCGCAGACTTCAGTAAAATCGCGAGAAATAGAAGAGGACACGGATGTCAAGGACATCAGCTTTGGAGCACTTGCTGAAGCACAAGCTCAACTCAAGTCAAATTCTCGAAAACGCAAGCTATCGGACCGTCACGACGATGAAGACGACAAGAACAACACGAATGGCTATCCACAAAGAGGGAGGGATGACGCAGGCCGAAGATGGGAGCAGCCTGAAAGTCGATCCTCCAAGCATGCGCCAACGATCATGTCTACACGAAACCCCGTCTCGAGAAAAAGGGCTGTGTTCTCTCCTCCTCCAGCGCTGAAGTCTCGAGATCCTCGCTTTGAAGCCGCTATAATTGCCGACGGACGAAGCGGCACTACTTCCTCTTCGCAAGTTGCAGACAAAAACTACGCATTCCTGTCCGAATATCAGGCAACCGAGATTCTTAATTTGAAGTCGCAGATCAAGAAGACCAAAGATTCTGGACAGCAAGCAGAATTAAAACGGCAGGTCATGTCGATCGAAGCCAAGTTACGTAATGCAGCAACAAGAAAACGAGAGTCTGAGATTTTGAGGGAGCACAAGCAGAAAGAGAAACAAGCAATAAGTGAAGGCAAGAAAGCGAGACCTTTCTACCTGAAGCCCAGCGATGTCAAGTCTCAAATACAACAAGAACGACAATCTGCTATGGGTAAAGGAGCTAGAGACAAGTCTGAAAAGAGGAAGAGGAAGAGAGAAAAGACGAAGGAATCAAGAGATATGCCAAGGGTTCGCCGGACACTCGTATAGCACGATTGAGCTATCGCCTGTTGGCCGTAAGGAAAGTGTTGCATAGCGAACCACCATAGTCCGAATGACAGTACCAAGCACCATCAGTGATGACACCGCAGAATGCTTGCTCACCAATCCTGTCCCTCACACGTGCTGTCGAACGGTGACCAAGCAGATCTGAACGTTCAGGCTCAGTATCAATGGACATAGTCGAGGTAGGTCCTTTGTTCGAATGTTTGCCGTTCTTTCGTGCTACTTCGTGCCTTGCTATTTCACGCCTCATTCTGTCATGATCATCATCATCTCTGTCCGATTCATACGCAGGGTTGTGAAATGACGAAATTTGACGATATGACTCGGCATAAATGTGCTCTCCCGCTTGTTGACATGTACGAGGACAGGCCTGGGGTTTCTCACAAACCCAATACGTACTTCTTGGTGTAATACAAAAGGTTGAAACCGTCCACTTTGGCACGGGGCTATACATGATACGCGCAAATGAGCACAATTCCCAAGAATAATTGATGAATCTGGCTTAATTCGTGATCCATAAGCATGACACCATGAGCACATTTCCAAGTTCATCGACCCTATAAATATTAGGCACATTGCCTTCTATCAAAGAATGACTCTCCCTAACCACCAAGGACATCTCGGCAGGTTGAATCGTAACAGACGCCCTATCTCTGCAATCCATATTCCGAGGCAGCCTCTTGACATTATTCAACGGAGGTTACCGATGAAGAGATCGATATGGTTTGACAGCGGTAGGTGTGAAGTATTTAGCAGACGACGATGAGCAAAGGAGTTTTCTAAAACTCACGTTAGCTGAGTCTGCTGGCGGAATGACTGGAGATGGTGTGTTCTAAGGCAGGACTGCTCGGTGGACCAAGAAGGAATGCTGCGTGGACGGTTAAAGACGAGATGCTTTGGTTTGAGCTAAAGAGAAACGCTGCTCAAAAGAAATAGTCTGGATGATATATCGACAACTAATGAATCAGGTTAATGTGGAAAATACTGTACATTGTGATTATGTAACCATTTGTACATGCCGATGTAATATACAGCAAGATGTATTCTACACCTCGACTCGAGTGGGTATCTTGACCTGTCCCTTTTTTCTGTCCTCATGCGGCACACCATATCTATAGCCCGGACTGCCAGCACCTCTTCCGTCTCTACCGGTGCCTTGCCGTGACACTTTCACGTCAGTAACCACAATTTGCCAACGGTCAGTCTCTATACGTGTCTTTTTGGCTTCATCAGATGCAATTTTCTTTGCTCGAGCCTTTGCTCGAGATGCCGCGTCGTCAAGCAGGCGTTGAGCATATCGTCTCTTGATCTCGTCCTCGTCGTCTCTGAGTTCTGGATCAAGTTGGTCCTTAGCATAGGCAATGAGATGTGGATGTGGTATTCGAGCATCCGCCGGCTTGAGTACATCGATCGTATTCTCGCCCTTGCCCACCTTCTCTGGTCTGATGTTCATCCAGGGTTGGATGGCTGAGCCACTTTGCGCAGCATCTTGTTTATCTGGAAGTCGTGGGGCACCACTGAATACTCGACCTGCATCTGTCCGGTTAAATGCACGAGATTCAGAAGTTGGGTAGAATATTTGTTGATCTGTAAGAGGGTGGACTGGAAGGTCGTTGATAGATTCATGAGGTCTGACTCGACCAGGTGTGAGAGGTGTAGTGGGTACCATTTCGTGGATGGCACGGGCATAAGGTAGTGCTAGTGGTTTGCCCTGTGAAGTGCTGTTAGCGTCTGGCCATGCTATATGGTCCATATGTTTGGGAGCAAGAATTGCATCAGAGAGTTGTAATTTGTTTTTGTGATACACCATGGTGGAAGTCTGAAAGACTAATCGATTTTACATTCATCATGCAAGCTTTACTTTCGAGGTTTGGGGGTAGACTTACCTCCTCTGTATGGCGTTTCTCCAGCTCGACAAGCCTAACCACAGCTCCAACTCGTCTCATCTCAACGCCTAGCTCGACGGATACTGTTCGTACAGATTTCTTCTCCACCTGCACTCTTCGCCATATTTCCTGTCGTAAAGGTTCTGATAATATAGATTCTGAAAGAAAATGCTGGTTTAGAGGAAATGGGCGCAAGTCCTCTCGTTCTTCCGGTGTGTTCTCGCCTGTTCGTAACAGCTTTCCTCTGCGGTCATATGCTGAAAGATAATTTGTGGAATTAGGTAAAGGGTGCCGAAAGCTTTCTCCAGGACCTTGGAGCCACGAGAACATCTGCCGCCGTAGCCTGGTTTTCGTAGCTGGCGTTGACGAAAAATCTCGTTTCAGACATGATGTGCAGTGTGTATATATTGATGGCGAGGGTGAGAATAATGCAAGAGTTGAGGGTGTTCGGGGAGGCATGTTGAAGCCAAAGGAAAGAGCAGCGTTTTCCTTTCCTTTGTTACCGGGTCATCACGACAGTATGTAGATCGCAGGCAGGACTTGATTTTGAGTGATGAAGGACGAGAAGCAGAGATGTTGGGGATACGTGTTTGCTGATGGTTGACACGCGATCGTGAAGAAGCTCGATGCACATTTCTGAGCCAAAAGATTGTCTGCGGTCGGTGTACCTTCCGAATTGAGATCGTGCATGGTTGACAGTCGTCAGTGGTTGTGGTGTTGTAGTTCCGCTGTCACTCAGCCACATTACTGTGAGTGAACAGATAATCCTCCTTGACTTCCTTATCTAGGTATAAACAAGTTGTTATAACCTGTTGCCCTTCTGTTCCGAAACTCTGCAGAAGTTTTTTCTACCGGCATTGCTCGGCCTACAATTGGCAGCCGCACTGCTCAGACTGTTCAGAACACGGTGCTCCTAGTGAGTAGCCTTGTCCAGAACGATCTTGGTGCTTCCTAGTGCCATTTACGAAATCTCGCAAAGTCTGGATGTGACTGAGCAGATCTACCCTTCGAAATATTCCATGGACCAATTCATAGCCGGCAACAATGCTGGAGTAGCCCTCGGCGGCAATCCTCTAGAGCAATGGTTCTTCGAAACGCCACCTTGCACACGATACTGGACGACAGCAACAGTCATAACCTCCATACTGCTGCAATGCAAAGTCATATCACCACTCCAACTCTTCTACACCTTTCGTGCAGTCTACTACAAGAGCCAGGTATGTGCTATCTCAGCCCGAGTTTACCACAGAAGCGGACAGTATTCACTAACTATCACCCGCAGTACTGGCGCCTCATAACAACATTCATATACTTCGGCCCGCCCAGTCTCGACCTCGTCTTCCACCTCTTCTTCATGTCGCGCTACAGCCGTCTCCTCGAATCAACATCCGGTTCCAGTCCCGCAACATTCTCCTGGCTCCTCCTCTACGCAACAACGACTCTCCTCACGCTCTCCTCCTTCCTCACATGGACGCCGTTCCTCGGACACAGTCTATCGCAAACACTAGTGTACATATGGTCGCGGCGCAATCCAGACACGAGACTCGCATTCCTGGGTGTCTTAGTATTCAATGCGCCGTATCTACCCTGGGTGTTGATGGGTTTTAGTCTGTTCATGCATGGCAGTATACCCAAAGACGAGATTCTAGGCGTTATCGTGGGACATGTGTACTATTTCTTTGTTGATGTGTGGCCTGGTATACATCCTGGAAGCCGACCGATGGATCCGCCGGAGTGGTGGGTTGGACTGTGGGAGCGCAGACGGAGAGATCCAGCTACGGGGGCGAGAGACGTGCAAGGTGATGTGCAAGCTGCTGCTAATAGAGTTGGAGATGTGCATTGAAGAATGTTGAGAAGTAGCTGATGTTGGGAGGTGTACAACCATAGGAATGATATTAGACAATATATGATATATGATTTATGATTTACGATGCATAACTATATGTCCACCACAGCCTATTCGCACTCAAATCCTGCTTTCCAACAGGCATGTTCCTCTCCTATTCCCCCAATTCCACCCTCTCGACAGTCCACCTGTACCTCATTCCTGGACTCAAAAATCTCCACCTCCTCACCTTCAACACTAACAATCACGTCTTCACAAAAGACTGTTACCACACCACTCCTTAATGAATGAATAACATCCATTCGAACAGCATGTAAAGGTTCCCCAACATATACTCCCAACACCAGAGCAGCAGTGACGTGTCGTCTCTGTGCTGCGCTGTGCCGATAGACTCGGCATCATCGGAGTGTGGTAACACATCCATGATTTCGACGCTAAATTTCTGGAGTTCTGGGTTTCAGAACATGGATGATTGAGCTAATCCGATGTTTGCCCGTGTAGCAGGCCAGGATAGCTAGAGCCCAGACCGAGGATGCTCGGCTTAACAGCTCGTGTCCGGTGTCAGTGTGGCTTTTTGGACACTTGTTAGATTTGTAGCTGTGGACGAAGCAGCGCCCGCCTCAAGGGTTTAAATACCCAATTTTGGGTTTGATGATAGATTTGAATTGCGGAGGAATCTGGCCGATGTTTTTCAGTGCGCATGTTCTACGTGATCGAACCACTCCTTCGTGCTGGATTGGCTGAACGAGGTTGCGACTCGTTCGGGGAAAGCCAGTAGATGGTCGCCGCCGTGCTCGATGTCGGTTCTGCTGTCCGGCGCCCATAGCTCGGGGGGACTTCGTCGTCGGACCATCGGCTCGTTTTTCTTGCGTTTCGCGATATTCAGATCGCCGTATATAGTTGGAGCGTTGGCGACGAAGGTTGAGACGATCATTTGCACGGAAGCCCAGAAGGAGCGGGTCGGTTGGGCGGATTTGGTGTCGTAGACTGAGACGAGGCGGACGATGGTGATGATGATGCAGAATGTGCCGAGGGCGAAGAGGATACCCACGCGCAGATGTTGTTTCCAGGAGCGGCCTTTGCAGAATAGGATTGCGTAGGCGATGCAATCTAGTCTCGTTCAGAGCAAATATGCTTGCTGTCCTAATACTCTGGCGGACGACCCATACATGTACAGTAGTGCGTCATGTTCAATTGAAGCTGTCCCAAATTCTCGGGTCAAGCACATTGTTGAAATGCCGAATTCGAGACATCGATCGGCAAGCACAGAACAATGATTCTCGAGAAGCTGTATCCGGTAAGTGGTCTCCGCTGCTGCAGACCGAGCTGTTCCGATGACCACGGGCGCTAGCTAAGCTGGGGAGGCAGCATCTGGATGGGCACCAATCATCCAAGAAACTTCGCGCCAACCCGTCACTGATGCTCCGTTCCAGTCCATCGGTAACTCCAAAACACGGGTTGGTCCCGTTCTACCCCATCTGTTCTCGACCTGTCCATGGCCGCGCAGTCTGTCATTCGGATCTTTGCAACTTGATGCTCGCCATCTCAATTCGACTCTCTTCCATCCACGCCTCTCTGTCTGTTCCATCAACATCATCGACTGCGAGCTATGCAGAAGGTCGATAATCTTGCTGTACGATGGGGTACACAGCAGCACAAGCGAAGCTCGCCAACTATGTCTGCGCGGCGCTCGCGTTAGTCATTCTCCTGGTTCGACTTGCCATCTCACATCGACGACAGAAACCATTGGATGCAAGCTTTTTCCTCGTCATCCTCTCCATCACCATCACCGTGTCGCGGCTCGTCGTCAACTACTTCTACCTTCGAGATGGCACGGCCAGCGACGCTATCGGCAACGCTCACTACTTCAACACCCACGACTACCGGCTTGTCAAGCAAGGCAGTATCCTAAGTTTGGTCGCACGAGTCCTCATTACAGCCTCATGCTGGCTCCAGATATGCCTACTCCTACGCTTCTATTCCCAAATGATATACGGAATCCGATGGG
>Ga0181469_100989_pt1 | contig 10799 bp, 7 predicted proteins | sample InSIn2SAF170_2_FD_119081 | JGI IMG/M metagenome (GOLD analysis project Ga0181469, IMG submission 119081) | Clean room microbial communities from NASA Spacecraft Assembly Facility at Jet Propulsion Laboratory, Pasadena, California, USA -... ... | reverse complement strand
GAGTATTCTGGAAAGAGAGTCATTGGTCTACCAGGTGATTGTGTCTTACGAAGCAAACAACAGTCACCCACGCCAGGTGGTGCCCCTGTTCCTGGCATAACAGACTGGAGACAACGATTGAAAAGTGTGCCGCAGCAGGAGTGGGAAGAGCCGGAGATGATACAAGTTCCCGAAGGGCACATATGGGTAGAGGGTGACAATTTGGCATGGTCTAGAGACAGCAGGACCTATGGACCTGTACCCATGGCATTGATTAAGGGACGAAGTTCTTGGTTCGCTGATGGCTTCTTCTCTTGGACATCACTAGAGCCTGGCAAAGGGTTAAAGAAAGTGGAGGAGTGGGAGATGGACGCTAGGTTGGGTGAGGAGTGGATGAGGTCAAAGGAGAAGCAATATCTGCAATCGCATAAGAGATGAAATCGAACAGAAGGCTCGCAAGATATGATGTCTACTCGAATACCGTCACCACCGCCATCTCGATATCGCAGTCGACCTGATCAGAACGGCAACTAAAATGTCCACAGCTAGTTGACAAGCGAAGGGAACGACCTTCTGCCAACGATGTACCGGCACCAAATATCGACAAGTCATAATGTCGATGAGGCGCTCAGGATATGCCATCCGAAAGCGAAATAGCAAGCGCATATCAACTTTGGTCTGTTCTCCTTGTTGTGGTCTCCGGAGAGGCCACCGTCGATTCGGATAGACAAGGCTGTGAACTCATGAAACAATTCGACTGTTTTTGTGTCGCGGCTTCACGGACGTCGAAAGACTACGATTCGTTCCTGCGGATTCTGCATTATTCAAATGCGAATCCCGATCATTCAAATAGGCACAACTTCACTTTATGGGATGCGTTGTCTAAATGACTCAAATGGGTCACCTCTGCTCCCCTACTGAACTGCTGTACGCCATTGACGCGCTACGGCACTCATTGAAGAGGCACGTAACCATAAGCCGGTGCGCCGAAAAGGCCAGCACAAAGAAGATGCATTCGGTTCGCCAGATAGAGACACGGCAAACTCCAGGGAGAGGGTGGAGAGACGTCATTCTTGAGCTTGGAATCTCCGCATCTCCACCACGCCGCTGATCCTGGAGCACCATCACTCCCAATCTATCCGAACTAATGCACAGAACCTCACCAGAACAAGTGCCGAAGCGTTTGTTCCCCGTTAAACAGCATTGGACCCTTGTCCACAGAGAGAAGCATCGCGCTTGGACGATGATCACTGTAACCTCGTGTCTGTGGGAATGTGACAAGGTCGAATGGAGCTATTAGTAGTTGGGTATGCTTTGTATGTGGCCAAGTTCAATCAATACCCTCTGTCTCAGAACCCACGCTTTCTTGCCAAAACCTCTGATTTTCCTATAGTCCTGTTTGCTCGATATGAAGCTATTAAAGAGGACCAAAATCACAGCTGATGACAATGCTCGAACTCGAGCAGCAGAATTGACGTTGAGGCAGTCTGTTATGCCAGGAACAGGGGCACCACCTGGCGTGGGTGACTGTTGTTTGCTTCGTAAGACACAATCACCTGGTAGACCAATGACTCTCTTTCCAGAATACTCCTTCGGTATCAGTGGATTGGAGAACATTATGCAGTCACCAACTTGAATCCCTTTACCTCTTCTGAAGGTTTTGTTCACAAACAGCAGATTCGAGACATCGGGAATGGTTGGGAACATGGAAGGTCCTGAGGAATTCGAGAATTCAAACAGGTAGACTTGAGACAGCCAGACCGAGAATAAAAGACCGCTGTACCCGAAAATGGTAGAGCTCTTTCGAGTAATAGGTTCGGCGAGCTTATTCAAGCCGCGTGACAGGCTCCTCAAGCCCACCTGTATAAAGTATGACATGGCAATCGGGAACCTTGCGTAGAAGGATCTGAGGTAGTGTTGGTTGATGAACAACTACCCCATGATTAGGACAAGTTGAAGGAGAATTACTAGTTGAGAACATGTCGATCAATATGGCATGCACGAGCGCGCAAGAGAGAGCACCAGGATGGAGGTTCTGCGTTATAGGTCTAAAGGCTCACCCGAGTCTCTTTTATGCCAAGCTTCCTGCGTAAATGGTCCAAAGCTCTTCACTTCTTGAATTCTTTTTCTCCCTCTCAACTTTAGTAGTTCTGCATAAGCAGAGCCTAGTGATGCTGCTTTCAGACTGCGAACCTCGAACTGTCATACAAGGGCTGCTCTCGAAGAGTTTGATTAATGTTATTATCGCTTCTACCTTTGCTAGAGCTGTCCGCTGTCACATATTCAGAGCGAGATCAGTGTGGACAGGGAAGCTAGACAGACGCTTGCTTCGACCTCCACAAGAGGCGTTGCATTCCTGGTAACTATGCAGACATTTCGGCTCTTCCATGAGATGTCTGCATTGTAGACTGGACACATCGCTGGTTGTTCCATACCAACGCCTTGAGCGACACAATGTTCATGTAAAAACTCCTGCCCTGCTCATGATTTCTCGAAATTGTTCCTTGTCGACACCTGACCCGACGCCATTACCTTTATTGGCCTCAACTATCATCGCCTTGAGCACATCATCACCCACATCCTGGTTCAGCAGCCCAGCGATCCTCTTCAGGTCATGATACATTATTGGCCTCTCATTACCAGAAGTGAAGAGTCTGAAGGCCTTTTCGACCTCCTCGTCTTTGGTTTCGTCCGACTTGTTGTTGATCTGTATTGCCGCAAGTTCAACGAAGTGCTCGTAAGTGACATAGCCGCTCGACTCAGAGTCTAGTATGTCAATGAACTCATCCATATCTTGTCGACTTTTTGGCTCTATGCCCAATGCTCTCATCACTGTCTTAACTTTACTTGTAGGAATGACCCCCATCTTCTCGTCCTCGAAACCCTCAATGTCTTCTTCGGCACACATTGCCCATGCTTCCTCGATCTCACGCTCTGTTTCAGTAGAAATATCATTGTCCTTTGCGAGCTTCGAACGGCGTGGCTTGGGCGTGGCCTTAGGATTTGCTGCAGCCTTCCGTCTGGGAGGCATGTTGCGACCGTACACTATTCCGTCAATTTCCGTGCAATATGCACGAAGCGTAGGTTTTCAACCTCAGAACCATCAGGTTTTCGAGGTAAACAAAAGTGATAAGCACCTAACACGCTGCAACATCTCCTTCTCAGCGAACGACGAAAACGACATTAATGCCTGAGAATGACGCGTCTTAATAAAGTTCAGGCCATTACTGTAATGCAAGGGTCGGCGAGCGGGTGATCAACCATGCAGTGCATCAAGATCTACCATTTGTGTCGAATAAGTTCCAGGCTCGATTACGTACTTTTGCCGCCTGTGTCAAGCATGCATCTATAAGGCCTTGGAATTGTTGCTTGTTCGCTATATTGTTATTGACGCAGACCACGTCGTGGCTATTCAATTGTCATGGATGTCGAATTGTATGTATACGACCTCTCCAGGGGCATGGCAAGGCAATATTCGCTTGCCTTAACTGGAGTACAGATCGATGCCATTTACCACACAGCCGTTGTCTTTGGTGGTGTTGAATACTTCTTCGGACAAGGCATACATCGAAAGGTGCCTGGTTCTACTCACCATGGTCGACCTATGAAGGTCGTCAAGATGGGCAAGACAGACCTACCGCTAGAAGTCATAACCGAATACATCGATTCATTAGAAAGCATATACACGCCTGAATCCTACGATCTCTTTCTCCACAACTGCAACAACTTCTCACAAGACTTGGCCATGTTTCTTGTTGGTCAATCAATACCCGAGGAGATTCGGAATCTGCCCGAGACGTTTCTGAAAACGCCTATAGGCCAAATGCTAAGAGGCCAGCTGGACTCATCTATGCGACAGATGACTCAGGCTCCAGATGCTGTTGCCGGGCAGAGCGTCCGGCGTCCGTCTACAGCTTCGACAAACGGTACTCGACCACAGATGACAGTCAATGGCTACAGTCAAGCCCAGGCCAAGGTCCAGGCTAAGCACAGCGCTGCAGCGTTTTCGAACGGGAAACCTCGAGAAGTGATAACAGGCCGCGTGCACTATCCACAGAGTACAGCCGAGCTGGATCGACTCTTGAAGCAAGCAGAAAATAGCTGCGCTGCTATCTTCTTCACGTCTGCCACCTGTCCACCCTGCAAATTCGTTTATCCTGCATACGATGAGCTTGCTGCAGAGGCAGGAGACCAGGCGATCCTGATCAAAGTCGATGTAAGCAAGGTGTACGACATTGCTATGAGATATCAAGTCAGGGCCACCCCTACCTTCGTTACGTATCTCAGAGGTGAGAAGGACCAAGAATGGAGTGGTGCTCACGAAACAAGGCTGCGAGGGAATATTCGTCACCTTGTTCAGATGGCACACCCTCAGCATGTCCATGCCAGCTTGCGTCTTCCTACTTTACAGCAAAAGATTCAGACTCCAATCATGTACACAAAGACTCCACCCATGGAGAAATTACTCGCCAAAATCGGACCACCGGCGCAGGATCGACCAGTACAAGATCTCATTAAATACATCAAAGCTAGAGACAAAGACGGCATGGCGCAGACGCCCGTCCCTGACCTGCACGCCTTCAGTGATTGGTTTGCGACTCGTTTCACACAACTGCCCCGAGAGGTGCACTTCGCTGCGATTGATCTAATACGGATGGCAGCCGCCGATACCAGAGTGAGCAGCTTTTTCGCAGCAGAGGAAGAGCATCGAACGTTAAAATTAGTTGTGCCGGATGGTGAGGATTACTCGACCATGCCATACAACATCCAGGCGGTTACCCTGCAACTCTTTTGTAATCTGTTTGGATCGCCTGTGTTTCAGGATGCCATACTTGACAAGTCGAACAACCTACAGCTTACCGTTGAGCGACTGGCCTCTAGTTGTCTTCTGGCACGCCACGACAATGCTCGGTCATTAGCGGCAGCTCTTGTATACAACCTTGCAGCATATGATCACAATGAGAGACTTGACGGCAAACCAGACAAGCTGGACTTGTCAAACATGAGTGACCTGGAAGCCGCCTTAATCGAAGCAGTAGTAAACGAAAGTCAGAACAAGGATACACTTCATGCGCTACTGATGGCACTTGGATTGTTACTGTATGCTGCTCCTGCCGATTCATCAGCACATGAACTGTGCATTGCCATGGACGTTAGGCAGGCGTTGAAGGCCAAGACCAAAATGGAGATTTTTGCCAAAGAACCTCTTCTTATAGAGATCGGAGAGGAGTTACTGGCAAAGAGCGAGCCTTCCTAGCACCTCTTAGCTTAACGAACATAATCACTATAGATTAGATAGCCCTTGTAGAATGTGACAGTACATTGTTTACCAAACCGTTGATACTATTTGATTAACGTGTGCTACTCCAAGTCCTATGATCAAAGTGAGGCATAAGCTTGAAAAGGCATGTTTCCGTACTTTGGGTGAAGTGATCTGTTGCTGTAGCAACGCTAGTCAAACCTCAATGATAAGCATTTGTTGACTTTCAGCCCAACCCTGTCATCTCCAGTCAGCCATTACCCAATGTGATCTTAGCTCGATGTTAGCTGGTGGGATTCCCATGTCAGATGCATGTTTCTCTTCGACACCGCTATCTGACTGTCATTGAACACTCCATTCGCTTACTACCAATACATATCAACATTATGGCACCAAGCATTGCACCTGGAGGACGGAAGAAGGGGAAGACATCTATCGCCAACAATGGAAGCACAGCATCTAGTCCCTCGCTGCGCAGCAAAACACCGGTCCTTGTCGATGAAAGTCAGCCATCTGTTGGCATGGGGCCACCAGGAGGAAATGTGAAGGTCGTGGTGCGAGTACGAGGGTTTCTGCAGAGAGGTAAGATCGCGCGGATCCTATGGCGGGAGTAGGAGACTGATAGACGGCGATAGAGATCGATAGAGGAGCAGAATGCTTGATCGAGATGGATCCAGAAACACAATCGACGCGACTGCTTGTCCCTCCCAGCAACGATCCGGCAAACTCACGCGCGCAGACACGAAAGATTATGGAGGACAAGACCTTCACATTCGACAATTCGTTCTGGTCGCACGACCTGGAAGACGACCACTATGCTCATCAAGAAGACGTCTACAACTGCTTAGGCGAGGAGTTTCTAGATCACAACTTCGAAGGGTATCATACTTGCATATTCGCTTATGGTCAAACAGGCTCGGGAAAGAGTTATACCATGATGGGTACGCCAGACAATCCCGGTTTGATACCTCGGACATGTGAAGATCTGTTTCAACGAATCGAGAATTGTGAGAGTCCGAACGTCAGCTACAACGTTCGCGTATCTTATTTCGAAGTTTACAACGAGCACGTTCGGGACCTCTTCCAACCACGGACTGATCCGCCGTCATACTTGAAGATACGAGAATCACCAATAGAAGGCCCTTATGTCAAGGACTTGACAGAAATTCAGGTCAAAAGTTATCACGAGATCCTCAAGTATATGCGCATGGGCGATAGCTCGAGGACAGTGGCAAGTACGAAAATGAACGATACTTCATCACGATCACATGCCGTCTTCACCATCATGCTGAAACAGATACATCATGACTATCGAACCGATGAAACAACAGAACGACTGGCGCGAATACGGCTAGTTGATCTTGCAGGTTCCGAACGAGCGAAAGCGACGGAAGCGACAGGACAGAGGCTGAGGGAAGGTGGAAACATCAACAAGTCGCTCACAACGCTGGGTCGTGTCATTGCTGCTCTAGCCGACTCAAAAGCCACAAAGCAAGGTGCTCGAAAGCCTCGCGATGTAGTGCCCTTTCGAGATTCGATTCTAACATGGTTGCTGAAAGACTCACTGGGTGGCAATTCCAAGACAGCCATGATTGCATGCATAGCTCCATCAGATTATGACGAGACATTATCAACATTGAGATATGCTGACCAAGCCAAACGTATTCGTCTACAAGCCACAGTTAATCAAGACAATGTCTCTTCAGCAGAGAAGGATGCCCAGATTGCTGAAATGGTAGAGACAATTAGAACACTTCGATGGACCCTAAACCAGCAACAACAGTCTGCTGCTCTACCTATCCAGAGAGTTATGCAGGACCAGGAGGCACAAGGCGAGAAGCTGCGCGAGTATACTACCAAGTACGAGAGCATGCTTCAAATCATGGAGGAAAAGCTCGCCATTTCCGAGTCCAAGGTCCGCCAGCTCGAGATCCAGAAAGAAGCCATGGACATACATCTCAAACTTGTACTGGATGAGCTCCGCAACCCAATTAAGATCAAACAGGAAGAGGAGGAGGAGCAGCCGGCTGGGCGAGAAGCGACACCTGAAATGGTTTGGGACGAAGAGAGCTCAGAAAATGAGGAGATTGAAGAGGAGGACAATCCAGAGCACATGGAGATTCAGGCCGACTTCGAGGCTCTACTGAATGATCTGCACACACACAAACAAAGACTTGCGGCGGATCATGAAGCATTCGGTACAGGTGTAGTCGCATGAAAGGTAACGTATAGGATAATCACGACTGGGATAAGCGAGGTGTAAGGAGTCAAAATTCTTTTGGTTGTAGGATAAAGGCTAGAATGCTGTTGCAAAAAACTACGGAGTCAGCTCGTGGCTCTTCGTCTTAACCCACGTAGATAGTTGCAATGAAGTTGTTTGTTCCTATTACTTCTTCTTCATAAAGTGTGCAGTCGTGTCGTGTCTATCACATCTCGAACATGTTGCAGCATGTGGTACACCTTTCAATACCGACGTAAAGCGTGCTTAGCGGCATTTGATCTGCATTTCGTGAACTTTTTGCATGACACGAGTGTGACTCAAACGGAGGAGCAACATTTAACCAGCCGCTCACAGTCACAACCCAGCACGGAAATAAATTTGATATCTACACAGAACTCTTCAAGATCTGCTAGACAAGACTTACAACCATTTCTGCTTTCGCATGGTCCTCCAATCACCATGTCCTCGGAAGATCCGCCCACAACCAACGGCACGTCGTTGACGACCACACTACCGACCACAAACTCAGCTACAGTGCCCGAGTCTGCCACCACAGCAGAACAAACACCAAGCACAACTCAGCAGGCCCCTTCAAGGGGAGTACAAAAGGAAAAGCAAAAACAGAAAAGACCCGAACCACAAACCTCTACTACAGCCGAAAGTGTAGCCGAAGCGGGTGCTGGTGCAAAACTCACAGGCGCACAATTAAAGAAGCAAAAGCAGCTTGAGAAACAGCAACGAAGAGCGGAAAAGATCACGTCGAAAGGCGAACAGGCTATAGTCGAGCAATCGCAAAATGCACAGCAGGCGCAACAAGCAAAGCCGGAGCCACAGCGACGACCATCACAAGGTGGAAGTAGCAGCAAACAAAAGGATCAGTTACAAGTACAAGTGCTAAATCGCCCTCGAAGAGGATCGAATCAACCACCTGAGCCAGGAGCCATAAGAATTCCATTCCAACCAGCGGGAGCTACAATAGCCCAACAACCACAGACACAAACAGCACCTCACTCGAAAACAATCGACAAGCGCGTGTCCTTCGTATCGCACCTCTATCCCTCCTCAAAACAGATCGCTTCCCTCTCAAATGCACCTCGAGAGATCCACCCAAGCGTCCTGACTCTTGGTCTCCACCTCCGCTCCCTCACACTATGCGGTTCGACATCCCGCACATTGGGCCTCCTCCTTGTCTTGAAACGTGTCATCAACGCTTACACAACACCACCAAACACCGCCTTATCCCGACACCTCACCACCCATCTATCACATCAAATCTCGTTCCTCTCAGCTGCACGGCCATTATCGATTGCCCAAGGCAACGCCATAAGATGGCTCAAGCAACTCATCTCCCAACTAGACCCCGACATCGAAGAATCAGAAGCAAAGAAATTCCTCTGCAGCACTATTGACGACTTCATCCGTGAAAAAGTCACACTAGCCGGCGAAGTAATATCCACCCAAGCCTCCTCTCGCATCGAGAAGACCGGCGAAACAATCCTCGTGTACGGCAAATCCAGCCTCGTAGAACGCACACTCTTCCACGCCGCTCGAGACGAAGGCAAGACCTTCAGAGTAGTAATCGTAGACTCACGACCACTCTTCGAAGGCAAAAATCTCGCTCGAGGCCTCCTGCGAGCCGGCATGCGCGAGGGCGGAGAACTAAGCGGTTGCGAAGTCGTATACACACTCATCTCCGGCCTAGCAGAAGTCCTAGAACAAGAGAACATAACAAAATGCATCCTCGGCGCGTCAGGCATGCTCGGAAACGGAGCCCTCTATTCCCGCTGCGGCACAGCAATGGTAGCAATGATGGCCAAAGAAGCCAAAGTCCCCGTCATGGTCGTTGCCGAAACCCTAAAATTTACAGGCAAAATGGCAGTCGATTCCTTGTCCCTCAACGAAATCGGAGACACAGACGCCCTAATCGAGAAACAAGACTCGTCAAAAATCCTCACAACACCAGGAGTTGCCGCAGCAGTAACAAAAGAAAACGAAACAGCCGGCAAAAAAGGCGGCGGAAAGAAGAAAGACGACGACGCAAATGAAAACGATGACCAAAACGCAAATTCACTACTAAAAGACTGGCACGAGAAACCAAATCTATACCTCCTGAATCTGATGTACGACGTCACGCCAGCGGAATACATCGACCTGATTATCTGTGAACTCGGGACCCTGCCACCAGGTGCTGTTCCCGTTGTTAACGGTGTTTACGGGGGTGATGAATAGAATTGAACAGCATAGGATGGGATATGACGGGATATGATGGACGAGCAGACGAGTGAAAGTCAGCAAAGTGAAAAGATGACATGACAGGACGCGACATGGTATGGACGGGATACACAGTACGCCTAATATCATTATCTCTCTATCATTATCTAGCTATCTAGCTATCTATCTAGATACCTTAGCTAGCCAAACGACAATGTAGTCATGACATACTTACCTACCTACATGTATGCTACCTCCATACCGTGGTCGCGTACATACCGTATTAGTATTAACACAAAAGAACGAGCACAACAAAGCACTGCACCACTACCGGTATCAGTATCAGTATCATACATATAACCTACCTAGGTACGTAGCACCCACAGTACCTGTACTGATACTTTCCAACTTACAACTTGCGTCCGTGTACTGTAGGTAAGTGTACGTGAAGAAATGATACACCTACTTTAGCTAACAAATTATGTATAAAACCTAGGTACCTAATATTAGTCTCAGTAGCCCAGCCCGGCCCCTTCCTGTACAGTGCCAGGATCTATGTAGAGCTCGTATGATTGTTTTCCTTTAGACTTAAAATAGTCACTCCTCTTGAACCTCATGATGGTACATATGCATATATATTTATTTATTACATGTATAGTATCAGGGCCTTGAAGTATGGTGATCAATGGCGGGTGGTAGGTAGATGTTTTGGTTCAGTCCAAACGCTGTCGTCGAATAAACTTGTCGCTCGATATTGGGTCCGACTCAGTGAATAGGATTACTCTACATGTACATGTATTATTACCACTTACACTCTTCTAGATTGGAGAGCAAGGATGCTCAAGGATCGATCAAGATAAGGATTGATGATAAAGAAAGATCGAGATATTGCGGATGAACAGGAATTTCTCATTTCCACTGCTCTGCTACGCTATGCTCTGCTCTATTGCATTGCTAATTGTTAGACCAGTCAAGCATATGATGATGAAACCTCCCAATATTGGTGACCCACAAAACATCTGGTCATTCACACTGCAGATGAAGAACCAATCGCTATAAACTCAAAGGAGGAGGCCCAATGTGCGGGATGTCGAACCGCATAGTGTGAGGGAGCGGAGGTGGAGACCA
>Ga0181469_100769_pt2 | contig 10804 bp, 11 predicted proteins | sample InSIn2SAF170_2_FD_119081 | JGI IMG/M metagenome (GOLD analysis project Ga0181469, IMG submission 119081) | Clean room microbial communities from NASA Spacecraft Assembly Facility at Jet Propulsion Laboratory, Pasadena, California, USA -... ... | reverse complement strand
CATGAACATGGACGAGGTTGGGAAGGTGCTGCTTTGTTCTCCATGCAAAACATCGTCGTTCTGTTTTCCTTGGTATTTGGTGGCCGACACAAATAACGACTTGACCAAATCGAGCCCGGAGCCACAAGGTCACGAGTGTTACACGAGCGCGAACGACCTTTGGAGTTGTGAAGGAACGCGCTTGGAGGAATTCAATGATTGGACAACAAGCGTGCCAATTGATCACAGCACGCACAAAGACAGCTCCACGCACCAGGATGACAGAAGTGACTGGTGGGAAAGCAGTGGGCCGGACGGACGTGAAAGGTTGTGCACATCAGTGAGCTGCCATGCGCAGTGTGGGACAAAGTGGAGGCAAGAGAGTCAGGCACAAGAACTGTGTTTGGTGGCACACCTAACCTCTTCTTTGGGGAAGGAGGGCAAGCAGTGCAGGTAACCGATTCGTTGCCGGAAGCGACTCCTCCAGACGTGCAGAGCCGAGAGGGTGTGCAACCCCAACCTTAATGTTCGAACGTCGCTGATATTGGCACGTGTGTTTTCTGTTGATGAATGAGGAGAAAGCGCTTGAAGTGTAGGACAGTCAGAGTACATCACAAGACGGAGCTTCTGCTTGACCTGACGAAGCGTCGAGGGAAGTGAACCGTTCATCAATTACGTAGGTGGGAGTTAGCAAAAGGCGTGCATGCAGCCGATCAGAAGTCAAAATAACAAGGAGGCTGGCGATGAGAACGTCAATGTATTGCTGACAATTACGATGATGAGGATCATGGTAAGCTAAATTGTGTACATACACTATAATGTTTTCGTAAGCAACTGGTAATTGGTAAATGACCAAATGAATGCGCAGCCCATATCCAGCCTGTGAAGGCATGATAATGTACAGGGGTATCTTTGGGTATCACTGAAAAGAAGAAACACGCCAGCAAGCCATTCATCGTCCAACCGTGACGTCCAAAGTCCAAATACAAACCAAGTTTTGCCACCGATCAAACATGATCGCAATGTGTATAGCCTGCCCATAGGATAGCGCCAATGATGAAAGCAGAGTGTTGCCTAAAGTGAATACGCCACCCTTTCCACCCGAAGCGACAAGACCGAGTCCTCATCGTGCTTCCGTTTGTAAATAACAATAGCAAATGCTTGCCCCAGCCAATCATGCAATGTGATTAGCGCAAATGCAAACCATCCCGTACCGATGTCGACCTTCGCCACGCTCCAGCATGAGTCACTGTCAATGTGGACTCGGTCTACCCTGCCGCACAGACGGGTGTTTGAGAATAGCCTCACAGTTGACATCGAATCGCATCGTCCAAACTCTGAGCCTGTTCATGAGACGCTCCGTCGTCTCGAGGTAGCGCTCTCGACCAAAGATGGAATCGACGAACTCGGTGCCCGCATTTTTCCCCATCAAAGTCTTGTTGCCTTGCTTTTTAGCAGCCTTCATCATGAAATATTCGCAGTCCTTCAATAGGTCCTTGAACTGTCTCCACAGCTTCTTTCCTCCATCAATGAAGTCGTATATCGTCTCCTGCTCGTCTTCCCTCTTGACTCGTAGCACCCGCTCCTTGGCTCGCTTGACCTTGCCAGCAAGCTTGATCAACAGTAGCCATAGGTCGCCAGCCATTTCTGCCATAGGTGTACTTGCCCCACATTTGTACACAGTCCAGTCATATATCCACTTTCCCAGTGAATTAGCATCAAAGACACTGCCGAGGAGGATGATTGGTTCTTCGGTAGGATCCCAGTTTTTGATGCTGTAACCTAGTGGGATACCGGCACGAGCGGCATCTTCTTCTGTTGCTTCGTGTGGCTGCTTGTGCGTTGTTCGTGGTTTTTGTGGCGTCGTAGTGGTGGAGGATCTGTGTGGACGAGTTTGTGTCTTCGTCTGCTGTTCTTCGTAGATCTGCTCCTGTCCAAAATAAAAGTATGAATCAGTACTTGGCTTCTTCCCATGTCTAGACTTGGTGGTTCTGGATGGTTCTCGTTCGACGACACGTGGTTCAACGTAGACGTCGTCGCCATCATAGACGTAGACTGGCTCAGAAGACTGGCGTACTGTTCGTGGTGTTGATTTGAAGGTTGGTTTGCTTGTGCTGGTGGTTCTTCTTCTTTCGTAACTCACATATGCGTCTTTGCTCGGGCTGATGTTATACTGATAACGATCTGCGCCCGGAGGTGGTGAGCCCGCAGGCGAGTACCAACCACCAACTCGAGGGGATGGGTTGTAGCTAGGTTTGCGACGATGTGTCTTGATCGGTGTGGTATACTCATATTGTTTCGGCACGTACTGCACGTACTCGCCGCTTGAGTGTGGTGAAGATGAATCGTAAAATTTGGCGTAGTGCGATGGTGGCACTCCGTAGTGGTAACTCATGTTTGCGCGTTCTTACTGTCCTTGCCTTGTCCACAACAATCTTCACCTCGGTCGATATCACTCTCGCCGGATGTGTGTGGGTATAGGGAAGTAGAGGTAGTCGTGAAAGTACTTGGTATCCGCAGTATCATGTCGTGGTTGTTTCCAGAAGATTGTAGAAGGGACCAGATAATTGAGCCGGAGAAGACTCGATTGGAATTGTAGGATTGGTTGTTGAGACCGTGGTAAGAACAATGGAAATGGAAAGCAAGTGGCTGGGCTTGGGAGGGATTCGAGAAGTTTTTGTAAAGTTGATTGTGGAGCTCTGAGTCAAAGCGACGTTGAGTATCGCATGCTCGTTGGGCTTTGCGCCGGGTCGCGGGGAGGAGTCAACCTTTGTGAATAAGCTTCAAACGGAAACCAGGATTCCTCCGTCCGCGATCTGCTAATGACACGGCAAGAGGCAAGCCAGAAGGCAACAGAATATGCTCACAACAGAGCCAATAAGAAAATGTAATTTGGCGTGTATTGAAGATGGCAGGGAAGGGGAAATTGCAATATGAAGGAATTTTGGGAGACATAAGAAGAAGTACTTGGGTAGTTGTGGTCTAGCTTGTCAAGCCAATTTTTAGCGACTCCATTAAATTGATTCCACTCTTCTGCAGTACCCCTGGTCAAGGATTAGTGAGCTTGGCCTGCCTTGGAGTCTTCGTATGCGTTTTCCCTTGCGACCCACCTCGGCCTGGTCATGATCCGTAATGTGCGTATTCTCGATACGAGTCACGCGTAAACAGCGTAATCGAATACCGAGTGACTCGCCCGTTGTGCTTCTGTTGTCGCCTTTTGCCTTCGGTCGTTCGTGGTGTTAAACGTACGAGCAGCGTTGTGGCCTTGTCACCATGCACGACGTGTGTCTTCGAGGCTGTGCCAGAACGATCTTCAAGACTTCGAGAGCACAGGTATGTGATTACGAATACAGTAGGTACAGTAATGTGCGAGCTCTCCTCGCAGGTACAGTAAAATTCAAGACGCACAGCTGTGACTTCTTCCAGGTTCTATGGAAGTGTTTGGTAAGCACAGCCCTGGACCAGTCCAAAACATCGATTCTTTTGTACAGCCGGATGGTCCGACCGTCAGCTTCGGTCACAGCATTATGATAAAATTAGCACACTTGTGAGCAAGCCTCAGCTGTTGTGCACGCTTCAGCTCACTTTTTGCATCAGCCCGAATGAATCGTCGCTACGATCCCGTCTACTCGTCTATCGTGATTCTCTCTTCGTAGCTGACTCTTGAGGATCAGAAACATACAGTATGATGAGCAATACGAAACGACACGGTTGCATGTCAGAATTGTGGACCAATGCAAACACTTTCTCCTTAGTGCCCCAGTTATTGCTTTCGGGCCATCAAGCCCCTCCGATTTAGAGGGTTCCAGTGGCTGTTTTGAGTGTCCACGAAGGGCCGATGGGGCTTCTATGGCTCCCGTTATCCTTCCCCTATCCTCCCTTATCGTCCTCCGAAGCTGAACAAAGCCACTCGCATCCAACCAAATGTCAAGACATCCGTTTGCGGACTGTTTGGTCTGCAATCCTCAAACTACGAACTATCGAAATATACCTACAGTATGGTATTTGGTGTCACCTTCAGGTATACCGGCCTGGTAACCATGGCACCACCATGCGGATCACACAAAAGCAGCCTGAACCCGGCCGTTGGATCTCATCCTTAACCGTGGTTGTGTTTTGACTGAAACCATCACTTCGAGACATGGCTCCTCCATTATTTGTCGAGGCGGTGTGACCCAGATTGACAACTCGACTCTACTGTTGTGCTACTAACCACAGGGCCGGCCGGTGGCAGAATGTCTCTACCCGTAGAGTGTGTTCGCGTTCTCCATCTCATATTCGCACGCGACCATGACTGGGTGTCTTTCAAAATGCTATTTTGGCTGGATCGGCAATTTCCCACGAGTTCGTTGACAGTCAGGCAGTATTGAACTCACCTGCCACTGACTTTTCCAAATCTCCATTGCATGGATGGCGACCTGCATGACTCTCGAGTCATCAGTATCGTACCGTAAACATCTTGGTTCGGTCAATACTCAAATACAGAAGACTATTGACAGTGTAAGCAGAACAACTGCTTCTGGTGTTTTGCGCTGAGTAAGACTAGCCAACCAACGGCCGCCAAATCATCATTGGAACTTTAGCGTATTTGGGCACCATCTCCTACAGTCAGCCAGTCTTCTTTTCCCTTCTTCACCGACTGTATCACCTACATGTTCTACTGGCCAGACTCTGCAACACTTTGTCGCTAACGACGTGTTTGGCATCATCTGGCTCTGTAAGTAGGCCCGTCCCGTCTGCAAATTCTGATGTTTGGGCACGTACTCTCAACATCGCCGTCACTCAGAAACCGTGCATGCGCCCTCAATGGGCTGCAAACATGCTTCGAATCCATTCTCTCACATTTCACTAGCAAGGAGGCTTTATCCTCATGGAGCCTTCACCATGACAACCCAAGCTAGCAATGACCCTACTCATGTGCTCTACAGGATCAGGCAACTTCTTATTCTAGGTTACAGCTTCCACGCAAGCACGTCTGGGTTTGATTCCGATAAGCTACTGCTCCTCAACTCGAGGAGTACACCCAAGAAGCGGGTGAGCCTTGCATGAGTCACACTACAGCTCAAAGTGAAGCGGAACGGCAAAAAGTTGGCCATCCCACAACCGAGACAGTATACTCTGGTCGATCACTCGATTATGTCTTGAGTTTCTGTTTCCACCACAGTTGCCTAACAGAGCGTCGTAACCCAGTCGCCACGAACGGTTGACGCATACCCTGAGGCAAATGGAAACGACAGATCATGGTAAAGTTGGCATCGTGAAAGGAACTACTCGACTGAAGGAGTTACTGCTGGAAGGAACGAGCAAGGTGTACTATACAGTAGATAAGTCCAAGAATAACCCCACTAGGCCTAGATAGAATGTCCTTGTTGCAATACGAGAGTCGCTTACCTTGCAATTAGGACTTCGATCTTCAACGACTCTGTCATGATCACCTTACCCTGTCACTGCCCTGTTCCCCAAACTATCAAGCCTGACTGTCCACGACGCTTTGGTTTGATCATACAGTACAAGTGTACCGAGTAATCAGGTTTAGCGGCGTATCAAGACTCGACACGAACTAAAGTGCACAGCACTCTCTTTGTGTCACGTGTCCGGATTTACACTTTCGTTCTCTCTTCGAATCGGATCAGAGAAATTAATGCCGGCCGTTGACTAACGTTTCGCGACCGAAAACGACCCGAATAAGATTGCCACTGATCTTGTGGCTGTGAAGGGCCGGAGATCGCTCAACCCGATTGAGTTTAATTTAGCGTTTGACGTCATGTTGTGTGAGTAATTGCCTCAGGCTCCGACTTGTCCTGAACGTTGGATGCCCGACTTTGACTGACCTTTCATACTCGCAGTAACGAGAGCAATGATACAATACGCGGCAGAGATTCCAAGCCACAATTGATTCATCGTATTGTCGACTGGCATTTTCAATCGGTTTGGAAGCTGCCTGGTGAGTCGTCGTTGACATCTGTCGTTTCTAGCTCGTCTTCCACATCGCCGCCATGGTCTCTACTGGGCATGCCATATTGGTTGATGAGCCAATTCCTCTTAGCATTGACGAATCCGTCATACATTTCAAGCGTTGCAATCGAGCCAGATAGCGAAGTTAGACGTCTTCCTAGTGCTGTCTGTCCCGAAAAGAACGAGCGTTCAAGGAATATAGGACAAAGCGCGTACTGAGCTCTTGCTGCTGCTTGCCCCCTAACGTTCTCAAAATGTAAGTCGATAACATTACCGCCTGTCGAAAAGGACGGTTCAAGCACTGCTCTTATATTGAAAGCTCGAGACTCTACCCCAATACAGCGACTTGGTATTTCGCAATGGTGAATACTAAATCATTATATGTATTAAAACTAATGTAGGTTACGCTTATTTGTTAAATGAACTCAACCACTCTTTCCTGTCTCTCCTGGCCGAACTAAAACCTGGAGATGCCATCACCAATCCGTCTTACTAAAATTCCCATCATTAAGCACCTTGCAAGCAACAATACGTCCATCTTTCGCCGAACACCCTCGCACATAACTCAAGCCTCCAAAATTTTCCACTTCCCTGCTTTGGCGCAAGCCCACAACAGCTTGAACTGCATGCTGCACAGAGAGCATGGGGACAATCCCTTATCACTTCCACTCGCTTATGTTTTAGAGCTTGCCGCTGTCGGAGATGCGGTGGAAGACGTAACTGACCGCGTGAATGTCTGCCGGAATGACATCAATCTATGTACAGCAGACTTTTCTGCTGCAACAAATGCAATACCGGAACTAGTGTTGCTGGCAGATGATGTTACGCTCGATGACAATGCAGTTGAATTCGAGGCGATAGAGGTGTTTGAAACTGCTGATGAAGTGGAAACCGAAGACGAAATGACAGTCGTGTTTGAGACATTAGATGAGCTCGAATAGACAGAGGTGGGTGGAGTAGATGCTGTCTCTGAAGACACGGTTTGAGCTGACGAATTTGACGGAGCTGACATAGTCGAAGAGTCTGGTAAGGTTGTCGTATCTGTTGTCGAAGTTGTGACTGTGGAGAGAGAAGTGGCATTCGTGGTCACTGCAGGAGGTGTCACGGCCGAAGTGGTAGTGGTATCAGCAGTGGACATTGACGATGTGCTGGCATCAGTCTTGACGGGTGAGACGGCGAGAGATGAGCTTTCTGAAGCAGTGGAGTATGTGGAAGCTGCAGCTGTACCTGTCGCAATACTTTGGCTAGCACTGGCAGTTGTGGACTCAACAGCAGATTTCGTATCTGCACGCGACACAAAAATCTGCGTCTTTGTGGCAGATCCCGGAAGAATGCTGTCTGACCCACCACTACCACCTGGTGCGCAGTATGTTCCTGCTGCAACGAACTGTTCGATCTCATGCCCGTTGTTACAGATCGTATAGGAGACGTCGGTTAGACACTTCAAGGTCCCAGCCTTGATGTCGGCACATGCTGTCACAGCTCCAGTGTTACCAGCATATTGGGCGTAGGTGCCAATTTGGAAGCACGCCGCAGCGACGAGCAAAGACTTGAGAGGAGTGGAAAGCATCTTTGAGAAACTGAACGTTCAAGTCAATGGACCGGGAATACCTTGCACAAGGGTTTGGATTAACAAGATCGAGGACATCAGAGCAGCAGACACCAATCATTAAATACTGGTTCTTTGGACATTGACTTGAAAGAATACTGCTGCTTTCTCACCCAACACAAAGATTGAACGCAGTGGTCTGTGCTTTTTGCTCATTCTTTGGTACAATTTTCTTCATTACCATGCGGCCGAAATAGCCATACGACAACGAGATCTCATAACAAAGGGAGTTAGTGGGTATCGGAGATTACACTTTCAAGGTACTAGCCAAAATCCAGACCAGAGGTAAGCTCAGGTACAGTGAGAACAAGAGTGCTCCCCTTATTCATTTCTGCTACACCAGTTCGGGACAGATCTTATTAACAAGGACAGCAGTTTCGTCCCAACCTGTTGCTATATCTGCCTGGCACTTGCACATAGCTCTATTGGTATGCTTACTGCATACTGAACCTCACTAATTGAAGGAGTCCTCATGATGTATGCTGATCCCTGACACAATAAACATCACACTGAATATTTTTGGTTTTCGACGACTAAACGTGGCTACGTCCTTGTGTACCTCTTGCTTGTGCACTGATTGTTCAACAATTTGAACAATGGTGATGTCGGTCGTCCTTGCTATACTTAGCCACTCCACAAGGGCAGGCAATACCTCTACCGGCATTGTCATGGCTTGTTTTTAAAGCAGCTATTTGCCTTTGAGAATGTTTGATGTCTCCACGCCTTTGATCTCTCGCTCTTTGTACTACCGAATATCGAAAACATCTCTCTCTCTCACAGCCAATATGACGCAGAAGTGTGCATCAGCATTGTCTAAAGGACCGTGAAAATGCAGGTGGGAAGAACAAATGGTGTAGGCAGATTTGTTCGCAGTTGTGCATCACGGCAGAACCCTGTGCCCTCTATTTTATAATGAACATTTAGTAAGTCCAGCGGCCAGTACTTGCAAGAGTACCGACTTGATCAAAACCCTCTCAAAGATGATACCCCCCCTTCTCTACCCTGCCATTACCCAATAGCTTAGACATAGCAATCCCTACTCCAATCCACCAAGACTCAAGACGCCACGCATATATTCACTCCATACAACATTTCGCCTCACAACCCCCCATTTTCAAAAAACACTAACATCCCTATCATCCTTCCACAACACATAAAAACATAACACCATCTTCCCTTCCCACATGCAAACATATACAGACTTAACCACGCCCAACGCCCAAAACACATCATCAACAAAAGCACTATCCCAAAAACCCGACCTCCACACAAATCCTAACCAACACCACTCCTAACCAGAATCCCCCCATCTACCCTCTACCTTAATCCCACTCTCCACCATCCACGCCGATACCCCCTTCCATGCCACCTCCTCGATTTCACGACACACAAGAAAACCAATCAGACACTTAGGTACATGTCTAAGCGAAAACCAACATCAGGTCTGCAACAGAACGATCCACCCAGGGTCGTGTTCAAAGTCGTTAGATACGTATTATGTATACTCCTACTTACGCCACATAACAACATACATATATACAGGTCGGAATTATAGTACAACTGCCCGAACCGAAGATACCTAGGTACGTACGTACTACCAATTCCAAGAGAAGCGGGAACAGAGCCAGGATCGGCGTCCTTACGAGGATGGATGGTATGGTGCTGGCTGTACTGGTCGCTGCGTATGGATGTACGGGCATACCACTAATATTTACTACGTGATAGAGTTCATTCTATACGAACGAGAATCAGGATCAGGATCGGACCAGATCGGACCAGATCAGATCAGGTCAGGTCAGGTCAGGTCAGGTCAGTTGGCTACACAAGGTACATACTGTACTGTATGTCCGTACCCACCTGTATGTACAGCCAATGGGGTTCGGAAATAGCCGAGCACGGGGATCGAAGCACTGGATCGAGTGTGGATGAGCAGCGCAGGTGGCTTACGGAGTACATTACTTGTGGGTATGTTACGTACCTACCTATATTATATCCGAAGATTCAGAGGCAGCATCAGAGACAGGGTCTGAGAGCTAGCTGGCTGGCTTGAATAGCTGGCTGAGTGCTGTATATATCTCAACAGACATCCTCTCCCTGCAGAAAATGTATTACTACTATCCCAAGACTTCCACCTTCTACCAATCCCTCGACCGACTTATTTACGTATCTACATAAGCATTTCAAACAACGAAGTACCGAAAAAACCAGACATACACAACAAATACCAGCCACACCTCCGATCTTTCCACACCACCACACGTACACACGCATACATACCCGCTCAATCAAACCACTTCCTTCCTTCCATCCATCCCTTCACCAAAAAACTCCCTCCCAACCCTTCTCGCAACGATGCCGCCAAATCCCACATTCAATAAATCCACCCCCGCCCTCCTCGTCGCCTCCACCCACGCCTCCCAAATCTCCAACCGCACAATCCTGATAACAGGCCCAAACCCGCTCGGCATAGGCTACGCCACAGCCTCAGCATTCGCATCCCAATCACCGCGCCTCATAATCCTCGCAGGCCGCTCCGCATCAAAACTGTCCGAAACCATCAGCACTCTCCGCAGTACATATCCAGAGTCAAAAACTGAGTACAGAGCGTTACACCTTGATCTGGGTTCGCTGGAGAGTGTAAGACGTGCGGGGGCGGAAGTTTTCAGGTGGGATGATGTGGAGGGTATAGATATCGTGGTTAACAACGCTGGTGTCATGAGGCATGGGGAGAAGGCACCAGGACCAGATGGTGTAGTACCGGTTTCGAAAGACGGGATAGAAGAGATGTTCGCTGTCAACTACCTGGGTCATTGGTTGTTGACAAGTTTAATCATGCCTAAGATCCTTGCCGCTGCTGCTGCTGCCAAAAACACTAGTACCGGCGGTGCTAGCGGTGCAGGTACAGTGCGAATAATCAACGTCTCCAGCAGCGGGACGTACGTCTCTCCCTTCCGCGCATCAGATATCGCGTGGACAAAACCATCGAATTCACTGCCTGAAAACGAACGTCCGAATTTCGCGATGCTAAAGGCAAGTGGGATGCCGATTGGTGAGGATAGCAGCTACGTGCCTACCGCCGCGTACGGCGCAAGTAAGACGTGCAATATCCTTTTCTCAGTCGCATTGAACGAGCGGCTGTTCGCGAAATATGGTGTGTTGAGTCTGGCGCTGAATCCAGGCGAGGTGAGGACTGAGCTGGCGAGATATACGGATGAGAGTTGGTTGGAGAGGATGGTTAAGAAGAGGGAGGAGATGGGGTTG
>Ga0181469_100986_pt1 | contig 10809 bp, 12 predicted proteins | sample InSIn2SAF170_2_FD_119081 | JGI IMG/M metagenome (GOLD analysis project Ga0181469, IMG submission 119081) | Clean room microbial communities from NASA Spacecraft Assembly Facility at Jet Propulsion Laboratory, Pasadena, California, USA -... ... | reverse complement strand
ATGCAACAATGATATCAACCAAAACTATCACTTTAGTGGTTTTTCTCCTAATCTTTCATGATTAGATATTACCCACACAAGGTCTTCCACCTTTGACCTCTATCATTTGACTCCATCTAAACAATTGAGAAAGACACTATTCTAGGCATATCGATCCTACAAAATCTATTTTATCTATTTCCTTTTATGGTTACAAATGGTTAAGGTTTGCAAAATCTTCATTAGATAGCATAATTCACCTTACATATTATTGTCCTAAAACTAGGTTTTGCATCTATAAACATTGGAAGAGTGAAAATCATCAATTTATGCATTTTTACCCATAATTTTAGTGCTGACGTCTAGGTTTTCCTAGCTGTTGTGTGCAATTTAGCCATTGAAAACTTTGTTTTAGCCTCTCTTTTTTACCTATATGCTTGTCTTTAATATTTTATTGATAACCATCATTTGTGGGCTACTTTATCATTGCTGTCATAAATTTTGCATGATGTAAAGTGTCATTATCTCAAAAACCATTTTAGAACAAAAATCCTTTTATTAATGGTGGTATGTGTTTGGAAACTATTTGAGCATCTCTAGGAATTTCTTCAGCCCTCTAGACTTAGCCATCACTTCCTTATCTATTTTTCACCTTGAGAATTACCTTGTTGAATACATTTCTAAGTTGTTTAAATTTAGTAGGTTACTTAGAGGTTATTTAACCTGGGAACCTTGGGTTACTTAAATCTTTCAGACTTGTTGGGGAGGCCTCGCTTGTGGGGATAATATCTAATCATGAAAGATTAGGAGAAAAACCACTAAAGTGATAGTTTTGGTTGATATCATTGTTGCATAGACCTAGTGAGGCTTTCCACTAGGCTGCCAAGTTTTACTGTAATGTTTCCTTCCAACAAGCCACTTAAAATATAAAATTACATCATTTTAGATTCTACTTCCTTAATTTATGCAATATACATTAAAAAATATCATAAGTTAGCTTTAGCCATAGTCTAAAACCCTTTCAAATTATTATCAGTCATTAGACTTAGTTTCTTTTGGGGATTCCCCCCTATGTCAAGGGATAACTGAGCTACACAAAGAGAAAAAGACATTCACATTACATTGGGTAGCCCTTCTCCAATATCCCTAGGGTCTCAATTGTGTATAAGTATTTGTCAATTAAGGTCAGGATTTGGGGTTGTAACAAAATGGTAGAATTAGAAATTGAAATATGAAATCGATAAATGAAATATAAAAAAGAAAGGAAGACAACTTACAAGCATCATTCTCTTGCTTAACGATGGTAGTTGATGATGTATGAGTCTGTTGCAATGGTACTCTCAGTGTCAAAACACATTATGAGTCTATTTCCACTTGATTTGTCTTGTTGGATATACAAGGCCTTTGTCAAGGAAAATCTAATGAAACTCAAAAGACAAACCATTGTCAACTTAGATTGTCCTCTCACTCATCAGTGTGAATATAATAACCACCAGGGAGCCTTCCCTATAAAATATTGTTGCACTATTGACAATTTCACCAACACAATATGGAAGGCTAACTCCATATCTACACTAAAATATAATGGAGAGAAATTTGTTTTGTTAAGACAAGAATCAATCATAAAAAGATAAAAGGGCAGTTTATTTTCAAAGCCTCAATTGATTGTCAAAACAAACAATCCTAATACCAACAACCAACCCACTACACACAAGCTGACGAAATCCTTTTTATCTGAATTAAAAGAATAACTTACTCTGGAATATACTTGCTAGCACAGGCCATATCAAACTAAACTAACATTTCTATGAAAGGTAAGGAGCTTTGATTTCTAATTTGTAGGACAGTTCAAAAAAACTAAAAACAAACAAGAAACTCTTTTTGTGTATTGACATGTTTCATTCAAGCTAATATGAGAGAATTCATGACACTAAACTGGTATGTAATTATAACTCTTAAACTATCCTACATAGTCAAGAAGAGGCTCCTTTTCAAGCATTTTTGGGTCCTATAGATGTACACATGAGGGCCTTTCCAATGAAAACTTGATACATAGTTTGAGATACTTATACTTGTTACCCACCAAAATGGGTAACCTCCTAGGAGAACACTTCTCTCCTATTTTTGACAACCAACCAACTAGCAGCCCTACACATTAGGTTGATAATGACGATATGCCAGGTCAACCATTTCCACCAGTCACTACATCTCTCACTATTCAACATTCCTCTCAGATGAAGGTGGGGTACCACTTAAAAGGTACTTTGATCATTCTGCATTCAGGTGATTTTACTTAATGTTTCAGGCATTTAGTAAGGATAAAGGGGTGATATGGATGGTTGATTGATATTTGCTATAGATCCATTACCTCAACTTACCAGGGGGGTTAATTTTTAATTCTATTCTAGTGGGACATCCCTTAAGGCATCAAAGTTGTGGGGGAACACTACTTGGAAAACCTAGATTAAAATAGTGTGTTCATTCCCCCATACACCATACTTAACACTTACGATGTCACTATATAAGCCTTTGATACCATCTACATTCTTCAAGTCTAATTTGTATTTGGTTCATTAGGATACGACACCCTCCTATCCACATCCTTGAGTGGGGCTATAAAACATTGCTCTGGAAGTTGATGCAGCTAAAAGAATGGAAAAACCATAATATGGCCACAACAAAAGAAAAAGAAAATCAAAATGTAAAATATGGTTGGGACATAACATAGTGTGTGGGTAAAGGAGTAGTGTAAGCTCTACCCTCCTGATTAGCCACCACAAGGTTTTTTAGCACTCGAGTATCCATCACATCAAAAGGAACCCTTACATGTGCCAACCTTGATAAGCTATAAACTACTTCATCCTAAGGGGTAAATTAAATTCTCTATCCTAAAGAGCAAACTTTGATCCTTGAGCTATGCACCATAACACAAAGCATTATTAAAAAGAAGTAAAAGATACATCAAACGGGTGGACAAATCAAACTAAGTGGGGTAACTCATTCATCCATGATTTCTCCCTCCATTACTTTTAGAAACTCAGGTTGTGGACTCCCATTTGCTGGTCCCTTGACCATGACACTTGACCAAGAAGTCTTTCCCCTTAATTTCCATTCACTTACAACAACACCTATTGGTTCAATGGTTAACCTTGGAAATGCCACCTTGCCTTAGGGGTTGGAAAATCCTAATAGGGTTGACTAATTAGCCACCCCTACAAAGAAAGGGAACACCTTTATGGGACTTGGCCTAGTTAGATATTAAAAGGTGATGTCAGTTTGAAGTATTAATATGTCACTAACACTTGAGTATGGTCCACTTAGATGCATTTATGGTCTTAGTCTCTAATGAATGGTTTCTTTCACTTGAGTTTGAGTTGTTTTTTCCAAGTGGTCCAGAGAAATAGAGGCCTTGAGGGTGTTATTTTTGTAGCATCGGATGTGTTCGGATTTGGAAGGGTATGCCACTATGAAGCGTCCACTTATGCCCTTGATTAGAAAGCTTATTTACTCAATTGCACTAATGGATTATTGTACTGGAAGGTGAGGAAATGAATTGGATCTTATATAGGATTGCAGGTGGGTATTCATCTTGGACTTGGCCTCCCTATACGTGATCCAAGCCCTCTAGAGGGACATAATGGCACTTGTAGGGTGAGTGTTGAGAACCATGGGCCTCCAGACATGAAGAGCATTGATTGCCACACCATGGGATTTTTCAACACCACCATACTATTTGTTTGTGCCCCAGTTATACAAATATGATGATGCATTTGGACCACATTTCCCAACTAGCTACACTTTGCACCCGATACTTGGCGGCTGATCTGGGTCCCAGAGGAGGTTTTGTCTCTTCCGGGGAGACATGGTAGGGCATGTGTCATCTTCTAGCCCTCATTGATGGAGCATCAGCATGATCTTGATCCATTTGGAGACCCATGAGACCCATTTGGATCCCACAGAGCCCAAATTTGGGTTTGGAGATGTTTAGTAGCATTTGGAGCCTCTCTCAAAGCATCACACTTTGGATATTGGACTTCTCTAGAAAATAATTTGGACCTGTAGTAGAGGACAAAATTTGGATGTCTTTCATAAATTATGATGTTTGGATAATTTCGCTAGCATTCTTGGAGCTTCTTTTTGGCAATTTTGTGGATGGATGTACTCTTCTTTGTCTTGTAACTGTTATGTGATGCTATATTTTTGTCTTTTAAGAATGTCTAATGCATGGAATACTTTTTCATGGTCAATATTGTGCTATAATTAATGTGAGTTATTTGAAGCATTGAAACTATTGGAAATTTTTGCATGTGTTACTCATTTGTGTTGGAATTTCTAAGTCTAACTATTAGAAACCCTTCATGTACTTTTCTGACACTGTTGTTTTTGGACCAATGTCCCCAGAAAAACCCAATGCAGGAAAACTGGTGCAACTATATGAGGGTTTTATTATTTTGCAGTTTTTAAATACAATCTGGGTGCCAAAACCGGCTCACCCTACAAAGAATAATCTTGGCAGTAGTACCTCTCTACTCGGAAGTAGATATTTTGGCTGAAACCCCAGATAAACACTCTGATAGCTCCCAGCTCTAATCTGCCCACGAAAACCCCAGCGTCAGCCCTTTTTGGCCCAGCGTCTACCTAGCATCACCCTGGCTTGCCCTGCATCAGCCTCTAGAGGCCCTGAGTCATCCCTTAAAGCCTCTGCATCACCCACGCTAGCTCTTTGAGGCACTGTGCAGCTCCTGGCTGCCTCTGCGTGAGCCTTCGCTTGCTCTGCGTGAACCTTTGGCTTGCTCTACATCCCTCTCTCTCGGCTTCTGCGTTGATCCTCCTGGTACTATCTCTGCCTCTTTGCTTTTGTATTCACTTCCCCTCTATTGCAATCACTAGCCACTCTTTCGACTTCCTCAGCAAACCCTGCCCCAGAAAATCGAAATCTTGATCAACTTGGTGTATTCTCCAAGTGACCCTCAAGCCTCCTCTTATACTTTTCTCATTGACAATTCAACAGCCAATATTAAGTCTCTAATCAATGGCTAATATTAAATTTGGCTTGATCCATGACTTTTGGACCCTTCTAACACAATTTTATATTAATTCATATTAATATTTTATTTTCCCTAAGTTTATAGTATATAATTAGGGACTCCATTAAAAATATTAATTATTTTAATATCTCCCAAACTGTTTAGAATGTGCCCAAACCATTTCTGGGTATTGGAGATCTCATGTGCTTTAGCCTCTCGAGTCTCCAAAAATTTTCGTGGCTAGAGCACATCCGATGCTACCCCAAATCAACACTCCCTCATAGTGAAAACTATGCTCTAGTAATACTCCTCATTGAGCATCACCCTCATCATCTGACATCGGTCCTTGTGCTGATGCTAGGCCTACTGCCCAACATCTTCTGCACTGCTGCATCATGTACTACTACCCATGGCCCTGCCACTACCACTACTGCATCTGTACAACAACCCCTCTCATCATGCTGCATCGTGTTGCCCATAGCACTGCCACTGCTAACTGCTGCACTGCAACTCAAATACTGAGAAGTAAGTAACTAATCTCCCAACTCTGACATCTCTATCAGGCTAGAGATACTCTCAATGATGAAACTCCCTCTGTCGCTGACAAGTGCTCACTCTCTGACCTCTACACTGCTGCAACAACTCTATGCAACTCACACTGCTACCTCACGCTATCCTGGGACTCCTGCATTGTAGCTCCCTCTGTCGCTCCATTCGCATCCGCCTCTACCGATATCTGCCAGTTCTACTACTCCTCTGCGGGGCTTCTGTAGCAAGCTATAATCCAAGAGGTTGGGTAGCTCGATGATCCTACCCCTCATTGCCTATAGTCTGTTTGACTACAACTCGATGTCTCCCCAATTACGCTCGAGCGTTGTGTGAGCACTCATGGCACAGTCGTCATCTATCTCCACTTCCTTCTCCGCCCTTGCTGGCGCCGCCTTGGTCTTGGAAGCCTCTCCCTTCCTCTTCTTCCTTGGACACTAGGTCGCATTTGACTTTGGAGAGGTCCTTCTTCTGTTTCTCCTACTTTGCCTCAGATGCTAGAGCAACATCCACCTCCTCCTCCTTCTTGGTTCTGACCCCTTTTCCGCTGCTTCCCGCCTTGCTTAGCCTTCTGATCTCTTCTTGGCGAAGAGCCGCCCACATTTCCTCCCAATCTGGAAGGGTCGCCATGCCCAATATGCTATGGACAAACACCTCCTAGTCTTTTGAGACTTCGTTCAGGGCTATTCTCACCATCAACTCTTGATCCGGTGTGGCCCCTACGGAAGTCAGCTGATCCCAGATCTCTTTCAATCGACCAAGGAAGGTATCGATATATTCTCCCTTCTGCGTTTGGTATGACCACAGCTAATTTTCTAGTAGCATCTTCCTCTACACAAAAGTATGATGATACAACTTCTTTAGGGCTTCTCACATCTCATTTGTCATATTCTTATCGGTAATGTGTGGTACTACATGGTCCTTGACCCCGTCAAGGATGATGCTCTTGGCCCTCACCATTGCATCTTCATACTTATTGTTATCAACTAGGTCAACCGAGACCGCTATTGTCGTCAAGACGAATTTCTTGAGATGGTTCCTGTCTAGAACGGATAAGATTTTAGCCTTCCAAACTACAAAGTTTGAGGCTCCGTCCAGTCTGTCCTGGTCTCTTACGTCATTCACTGCCATCTCGTTGCTCCTCTACTTCCCTCATGGAAGTTCTTTGTGTGAATCCCTTTGAGCCTCGATTTCCCTCCTTGAAACCCCTCTACCAATGTCGAGATGCCCCCACTTTGATCATTAGTGTAGCTGCACCATTGATCTGGACTTCTTGGCTAGAAATCCTCGGTAGCAACTCTCTCCTCCTTGGTCCTGCCTTGTTAGGTACTGTTCTGACTATAGTACCCCACCAACTTCACTCTGCAAATTACCCACAGCCTCCTAAGCTCCAGCAAACTGAAAGTTAGAGCCTCTAGGCTCTACGCAATCTTGACACCAGCAAAATCTGCACCTCCTAGCCATGGGCGTCAATCCTTCCTGACTAAGAAAGATGATCGGGCACTATGTAGGTCGAGTCTTCTACCCTCTGCCACTGTGTTGATCCTCTTCCCAGCTCAACTTTGATGACGCAAGCACTGCGTCACCCCTTCCTTGATGCTTCTCTGCTAGGAACAACTTCTGTTACTCAGGACAACTGTTTTCTACTATTGCTACTCTTCTCGGCTGATGTCCTTGGTTCTCTTGTGATCTACAACCACGCTCTGATACCATGTTGGAATTTCTAAGTCTAACTGTTAGAAACCCTTCATGTACTTTTCTAATTTATTTCTGCCTACTTGTTCTGATTAATTAACAAGTTATTTACCATGTAAATACTGAAAATAAATACAAGTGCATGCTCAAAACATTACAAATCATCAACTGAAGGAAAAAAAAAACAAACACACAAGTGACACCATTGTTTTTGGACCAATGTCCCTGAAAAAACTCAATGCGAGAAAATCGGTGCAATTATCTGAGGGTTTTATTATTATGCAATTTCTGAATACAATCTGGGTGCCAAAACTAGCTCACCCAACAGAGAATAATCTCAACAGTAGTACCCCTCTATTCAAAAGCAAATATTCCGGCTAAAACCCCGGATAAACACTCCAACAACTCCCAGCTCCAATCTGCCCCACAAAATCCCCAGTGTTAGCCTCTAAGGACTGCGTTAGCCCTTTCTGGCCTAGTGTCTGCCCAGCGTCACCCTAGCTTGCTCTGCATTAGCCTTTGGAGGCCCTTCGTCAGCCCTTAGAGTCTCTACAGCACCCACGCTAGCTCTCTGAGTCACTACGCAATTCCTGGTTGCCTCTTCATGAGCCCTCACTGGCTCTGCGTCCTTCTCTCTTGGCTTCTGCGTTGATCCTCATGGTACTGTCTTTGCCTCTCTACTTATGTATTCATTGCCCCTCAGCGGCAATCTCCGATCACTCTTTCAACTATCAATGGCTAAGATTAACACTGGCTTGATCCATGACTTTTGGACCCTTCTAACACAGTTTTATATTAATTCACATTAATATTTTATTTTCCCTAAGTTTATACCTAGGGACTCCATTAAAAATATTAATTATTTTAATATCTCCCATACTGTTTAGAATCTGCCCAAACCATTTCTGGGTATTGGAGATCTCATGTGCTTTAGCCTCTCCACCAATTTTCGTTGCTAGAGCACATCCGATGCTACCCCAAATCAACAATTGGAGAAAGAATGAATGAATGTTCCTAGAGGATGGGTTGAGTTTGTATACTTGAAACTTGACAAAAGTGTCATCAAAGTATAAAAATCTAGAAGTCATTTTGTTGTTGCTTCCATCTAAGAGAGCGAAATGCCTTTTATGTCTCCTTGAAGAGCAAGTTGCCCTTTCATGGTTTATCTTGACTCCATCTCTCCCGATAGGAGGGCACGAGGTTTGGGATCCCTGGTGATCATATTCTACTTGAAAAATCAGTTTTTCTTCACCTCTTTCTCTCTCTTTTCCTCATCCCTTTAAGGTAAAGGGATGAATCACCTTTGTGCATCACCTCAACCATGTGTTCCAAATGAAAGAGAGGAGAGATGGAAATAATCTGCATAAAAGAATGTTGTTTTAAATTTTAATGTTAGATATACTTGGGTAGAAAATGAATGTTGTGTCAAGCTTTCAAGAGAGTGGTCCACTTCATTAACGAACCTAAGTGCGTAGTTTAATTCTCCTAAAAATAACGCTTGTACACAATCTACAATGCAATGTAATTAATAGCACTAAACCTGCTACCAAACAAGTACAAAGGGATGGGGGCAAAGTTTTATAAAGAATTGTTGATACCTCACTTATACTTTGTGTTTTACAACCTCCCTTGAGGTAGTAGGGTTGAATTATCCATAGAAAGTGAGGGCACAAACCCAAAGAACATGCCTTAGGATGAATCAATAATATTGCATGTTTGGAGGCAATCTAAGATCATGACATCCCTAGTTAGGTGGAGAAGAATCCAAGCACATGAAGCATCATCATATGGAAGAAGATTTACCCTACGTCTAAAACACTTACAATTTATTATCATTCCTTAGACATAGTTTCTTTTCGGGATTCCCCTTCGTGTAAGATGATAGCTGCCCTAAAGGGAGTGATGAGCCCCAAAAATGGATAATTATATGGGTTCATTCAACCTCCTAATTCGACTTAATCCACCATTCTCATTAGTTTATTGCATGTTTTTTATTATATTTATGCTAATAGAGTGAATTGGGTTAGTCATTATGCCAACAAGTCTAATGGGTGCTTTGTGCAGACTTTTCGTCAATTTTGAGACAAAATGAAAGGTTTTAATGAGCACTTGGCAACCAAATTCGTGGAAAAACAAAGGAGAGGATTTGTAGAAAGGTGTCCCCTTCATTTATGGGCCCTTACCTTGAATTCTCCATCATCAGCTCGGAGTTCAAGGGTCACCAAATCGATTATCACAAGGGCAGCCAAGCAATGGCTAGTAAAGGTGTTGTTAACTGCAAGTTTTGGCAGCCGAGTTCCTAAAGTTTAGGAGGGCTGTTGGGGTCATCAATTTGTATAAATAAGAGGGCTTAGGGCCTCATTTTATTTAGTCACTTTGTAGGCAGAAGTTAGCTAGTTTGTAGTTTGATTTTAGTCATTCTTTTAGTCATTTTTTAGGCAATAGATTAGCTCTGCATTTCAGCACATTTTCAAGCTTGTTCTTGTGGACAGTTTTTGAATATAACATTTTTTTTATCAATAAAGATGAATCCAGCTTTTGCACCAGCTCTAATCTGTCTTAGGAGGCTGTAGCTTTTGGGGTTGGGCCCAACCCAAATGCCCAACACCTCCTTTTTTTACCTTTATGTGTTTTTGCAGCATTCTTAGAATAAAATCTGTTATTTAGATTTAAATCTTGTTTTGTTATTTAGGTTGCTTTTGATGATTAAAAAAAAGGCCTTTCATGTTCAGATTTAGTTGATAGGTTAATAACAGGGAAGATCTTCAAAATAAGGGCCATCAAGCACCTCTGATTTCACCTCTCCCTCAGTGGGATCAAGAGCTGGGAACAAGGTGACCTTGCTGCCACCAAAAACACTACTTTTGCTTCGCCATGCAACCATTAGTGTTCAATTTTTATTTGCAGAAGTTGGTTACATGTTCAGATTCTTGATTGCTTCATTGCATAGTTAGTATACATGGTTTTAGTGAAAATAAAATTCTGTTCATTCTCTTTAATATTAGCTAGATCAGATTAGGTCAATGTAACTAGGTCTCTGATTTTACAGATCTTCGTTGGTTTAGTTGGAAAATCAACTTGCAGAGCATCCATACCACTTCTCTATTTGCCCATACTCCATCAATCCCATCTGCTCCATCCCCTAACTCGGATTCTTGCCTCACGTTTGCCACATTTGCTCACATAACCCTAATTTTTGTGCAACATTGCTTCACTCCTCTTTGAACAAATCCAGCCATCTTCATCTCTCCTCAGCTCCATCCACTAAGTCCTGGACTTCCTCACACCCCTGTCCTACCTCCATACTCACTCCTTCATCTTTCTCTCTCCGTCCATCCTCCAAAATCCCATTTCTGAGCATCCTGTAGAAAATTACAGAACATCCTGTAGAAATTCCAGAACATCCTGTAGAACCCCTGCAGACTTCCTGTAGAAGCTCACGAAAGCGGTTTCTTGATAGCCAAACTTTGTGAAACTCTCTGGAAGGGTGTTAGGGATCCCTTAGGCCCTCTCTAAACCTTCCCAATCTCCTCCAAGCATTTCCTTTCGCCAATTCCATTGA